>Ga0233431_1000179_pt1 | contig 145154 bp, 140 predicted proteins | sample SI_118_April2016_FD_179867 | JGI IMG/M metagenome (GOLD analysis project Ga0233431, IMG submission 179867) | Seawater microbial communities from Saanich Inlet, British Columbia, Canada - SI_118_April2016_200_MG | ecosystem: Environmental > Aquatic > Marine > Inlet | place: Canada: British... | reverse complement strand
CTTCGTTTCTCTTCTGGTATCTCATCTTTACCAGAACAAAAACCAAGCAGGACATCAAGAAACTATGGGGCGTGTGGAAAAGCCGGAAAAAGAACAATCTAGCAACTGTTTATTACCCTTAAACTTCATACCAATAAGCCAATAGGCCCATGCCATAGAGTCAATCATGTCTACCACCTTGTATAAGTTTAAAAAGAACGAACACATTATAAGATAGGAATCAAACACAAAGATTTTTCAGATATAATACTCATATGAGCAAATACTGGTTTAAGCCCAAAAGATTCGGCTGGGGATTTTTCCCAATTACCTGGCAAGGTTGGCTGTCTACATTAGTTCTTTTATCAACACTCCTTCTTTCAGTCTACGTCAACAAAATAAACTCAGAACCAAGTCAGTCAGGAGTTTCAAAGTTCATTTTAGACACAGTAATAATCATCTCGGTTTTCAGTTGCCTGTTTAAAGATAAAGTAAAAGGTGGCTTGCGTTGGCAATGGGGCAGTGATAATTCCACATCACGGGCATAATGCTCTTGTGGTAACTGTTACTAATCAGATATACTTAGAGTCATGAGTACTAAAAAGAAAACCGCTGTCATAGTTATCCCAACCTACAACGAGGTAGATGTCATAGGTAAAACCCTAAACCACCTATTCCAAAAAACTCTCCCTAAGATAAAAGACTGGACAGTCAAGGTTCTAGTAGTCGATGATACTTCTCCAGACGGAACCTACAAAGTAGTCCAGAAGCTACAAAAAAAATACAAGAACCTAGAGCTTTACTTAAACAAAAACAAAGCCGGTATCGGTGGGGCATATGTAGTTGCCTTCAAGTACGCCATGAAAAAAATGGCTGCCGATGTCATCATCGAGTTCGATAGTGATCTCCAGCACCCACCAGAGACCATTCCGGTCATGCTTAAAGAAATAGACAATGGCGCAGACTACGTCATAGGTTCCAGAAAAATCAAAGGCGGCAGTAATCCCAAGGGCTGGGGTTTCAAAAGAGTCTTTTTCTCAGAGGTAGGTGGCTTCATGGCTCGTTTTATTCTATTCTTCCCTTTCAAGAACTTCTTCAAAATAACCGATCCTACTACCGGTCTCAAAGCCAGTCGTGTCAAAGGCTTCGTCGACAAAATGGACATGGATAATCTCTACTCCCAAAGCTTCGCTTACAAAATGGAGTTCTTGTTCAAAATGATTCTCCTAGGTGCCAAAACCAAAGAAATTCCTCTAGAGTTTGGCCGTCGCACTCTCGGTGAGTCTAAAATTACCGGTCAAACAGCCTCAGACATTCTAAAAACAGTCATTCAATTAAGATTAAAAGACGACCCTTTTGTCAAAAAGTTCCTAAAGTTTGGTACTGTCGGCTTTATCGGCTACCTGGTCAATGCTTACTTCTTAGGCCTATTCTCAAAGCTTCAGTGGCAAGAAATCTTTTCTTGGGTAGGTTCTACAGAACTGGCTATTATTTCCAACTTCACCTTAAATAATCTCTGGACCTTCAAGTCAGACAAGATATCAGGTATTTCTCAGCTAGTCAAAAAGTTCCTTCAGTTTAACTTCACTTCCGCTGGTGCTCTAATTATCCAATCAGCCACTGGTGCCGCTGGGGTACACTTCCTTGGCCTCAATCGTCAGTTGTTGCTACCATTTATCATCCTCTTCCTAATTCTTCCGTACAACTGGTTCATGTACAACAAAGTCATCTGGAAGAAAAAATAAATGCCCACCAAAACACCTGCCCCGGTAAAGATAGACAAAGTCATCCTTGGTAGCTGGTACCAACGAACCACTCTTCATCTTACAGAGGTCTACGATCTTCTAAAAACTGCCCACTCCAGACTGGCCCTTAAACAGGAAACCTTAAAAAAGCATCAGCAAGCTTTGCAGCTAAAGTCGGTCACCAGAGAAACCAGCCATCTAGAGTACGTCAAGGCAGAAACTAAAACCGGACTAGTCTTAAAATTCTATGAAGATGGACTCTATACTCTAGAATCTCCAATTAAAAAAGATATCAAACAAACCTCCGCAGCTTTACTTGCTTACTATCAAGACAAACTAAACCCCGCCTTAAACTATATTTTTCACTTGGTGCTCCAACTCCAAAGGTCTTGGCCAATATTCATGCCAAACCACCTTTTGCAGTCAGCGTCATTGCCAAAAATCCAAAAATGGTAGAGGGCCAGTTAACCTCTTTGGGTATCTCCTACACTCAAATTTCTTCAAAAGATCTAACCGTCTACAAAACCCCGCAGTATATTATTATCGCCGCCGCCAAAAAGAATCAAGATATGGTTACTCATTTAATAGAAGATCAGTTGTTCTTCAGGGAGTTCAAAGACCAGTTAGAAAGATATCTAAACATTCATCGTACTATCTGGGAAGAAATCTCCAACATCAAAGAAAGACAAAACATCAAAGGCACTCAGATAACTCCATTAAGAAACAAGCTAGAAGGCTATCAAAAGACTATTTCCCTAATAGACAGTCGTATTGCTCAAATGGGTACCTATGCCCACACCAGGAAGTCGCTCTCCAAGCAATCCAACACCGCCGATCATCTAAGTAATCTATTTCAGTACAAATATGAAACCCTACTAGACACTCATCAGTACATAAAAGAAATTTGGAAAATGACCAAGGATTATCTAGGCTCTGCACTCAAAGTTATCTCCGAAATCCAGGCCGAAAGCACCAAAGACTCCATTAGATCCTTACAGTTAGTTACCACCATAGGAGTTCTCTCTGGTCTCTTTGGTTATATGTCTAGAACCTCCTTCCCTCAATTTACTTTCACCGGAGTTTTATATCTGTCTCTGCTTCTAGCTCTTACCTTCTTAATCAACAAACTAGTTGTCTTTGTTTACTCAAATCTAAAGTACAAGTTGCAGTTCACTAGCCGAACCAAGGTTTAATGTGCTAAATTGTTTCTATGGAAACTGGAGAAATATCAGAGGGTGAAATTTTAAAACAAGAATTATTTAGCTTACTTCAAAAGGTCGAAGCAGAAGGTAAGTTAGAGAAAGACTATGTTCCAAATAAAGAAAAACAAAAAGAGTCGATAAACAATCTTCCAGGCAACGTCCTTCAGAAACTTCGAGGGGTATATATAGCTAACAACTTAAATGAGAAATCTCTTGGCTACTTCACCGGAGAATTTACCGAAATCCTAACAAAGACCATATTAGAGAAGTCATCTCCAATTGGAGAGACGCTATTAGAGCTTATGCAAGGTGGAAAGAGATTCAGTCCAAAGAAAGGCTGGCCAGCCTTTATCCATCCTGACACTATTCAAATAAGAGTCAATAGTAAGGGGAGTTTAATAGTGGAAGAAGTGGTCGAAGTAAAGAAAGGTGATATTGATAAACGAGCTTGAAAGCAACTTGATAAAGAGGGTTTTAGAGATTCATTTGAAAAACTAACCCAGCTACTAAAGAATGAAGAATTCAAGAACCATCCTTTATTGAGGGCTCTATATAATCGCAACATTGTTTTAGACTCAAATTTTGTCCAAAGGCTTTATGTAACTGCAGACAAGAAGACAGCTAATCCTGGAAAGTTCATGGGTCTTAAGCATGTCGATGATATCAAACGGAAAGAATTATTGGAATCTGTAATCATCGAAAAGATACCCTTTAGTAGAAATGAAATCGATGCCATGGCCAAGCATTTTTGGAACAAAATATAAAAGTCTATAAATAAGGCGCCCAGTCTGCCAGGGGGGCAGTATTATTCAAAATAAAGTTCAAGGCAAACAAGAAAGCGGGGATTACTACTATTCCTAAAGCCCATTTGAACTCCTTCTTCATAAGCACATCTTTGTATCCAACTAGCATCAAAGGGAATATGGGCATAATGTAGCGGCTCAGGTCTCTGTGAGACACAAACAAAGTAGAGGCAAAGAACAAGCCTGCAAAAGAAGCCAGTAGCTTCTTATTCTTCAACCAAAGCCTGGCCGTTCCTACTCCATACAAGAGCCAAAGCCATATAATTTCCTCTAGCCAAAAGTCTCCTACCCAAACACCACCTTTACCAAACAAAGAAAACGGTGGCCAAAACAAATGAAAATTATCACCACTATTAAAGTATGCCCAGAAACTACCTGTTCTCAAGTAGTAAAGACCAAACACTAGTAAAATAGCTGCTGGCATCAAAGCTGTCTTCATCCAGTTCATGGCGGCTACTGCTACTTCCTTTTTTTGTCTAACAATCTGCACCATCTCGTACAAACCATATGAGGCAAAAAGTAATATGGCTGGGCTCTTGGTTAATTGTGCCAACGCTCCCCACACACCTGCCATCCAGTACTTCTTATTTTTGTAAGCCATCAAAGATAGTAATATAAATGCCATAAACCAACCTTCAGGTGACCCCACAGCTCTCAAAGCAATCCATCTAGCTGGTAGTACCAAACTTACAACTCCCAACCAAAAGGCCTGGATTTTTGTTGCTCCAAAGCGAACCAAAAACTTATATAACACCAAGTAAAAGATTACTACTCCCAGAAGGCTAGCCAAAAGCATGGCCCAAGGTCCAGGTAAAAACAAATCAAGTAAATAAATCACTGCAGGGTATAAAGGCCAGTGGGCAGGGTAGTACTCTAAGGGTAGGGGGTTAGAAAAGTTTCTAGAAATCAAAAACTTATCATACCAAGTCTTGGCAATAATCAAATAGTTTGGTCCATCAAAGTTTTTCCACAACACAAACACTCCTTCACTAAAGTCCAGCCCCCAGAAATTGGTAAGTCTTAAGTAAAAGGGTAGCCAAACTAAGAACACACTCAAAACCGCTAAACCTACCAGAATTATACTTTTACTAATCTTCTTCATTCTATTTATAGTATACATCCTTAATTCAAATGCTATACTAATCTTCAAATGAAGCAACTTGCAGAACTATCCCTATTCCTCCCAGCCTACAACGAAGAAAAAGTCATTACTCAAACTGTCAATAAGGCAGATGCAATTTTAAGAAAAGTTGCTAAAAAATACGAAATACTAGTAGTCAATGATGGTTCAACAGATAATACGGAAGCTGTTGTAAATAAAATAGTCAAAAGAAATCCCAATGTAAGAATGATTACCCATAACCCCAACAAGGGGTATGGCGGAGCCTTGAAAACCGGTCTTTACGAATCAAAATATAAGTACATTTCTTTTATAGACGCCGATGGGCAGTTCGATTTTAGTCAAATTGGCAAGTTCATAGAGCATATTGAAAACTTTGATTTAGTCATCGGTTACAGGCAAAAAAGAGCCGACTCTGGCCTTAGAGTCGGTACCGCTTATCTTTTAAAGTTGTGGAATCTCCTCTGGTTTAAGTTCTGGGTAAAAGATGCAGACTGTGGCTTTAAGTTAATCAAAAAAGAAGTCGTAGACAGACTGCCAAAACTAAAAACAGAATCCGCCATCACCGAAACAGAGTTCTTAATCCGCGCCCAAAGAGCTGGCTATAAATTTAAGCAAGTACCAGTCGGTCATTATCCAAGAACCACCGGTAAGTCCACGGGCGGAAACCTAAATGTTATTTTTAAAGCAGCAAAAGAAACTCTTCAACTCTGGTGGGCCCTAAAAAAATAACATGTACTTGAAAAAAATAAAACAGTTTATTGCCGAAAACAAAAAAGAAGTTTACCTGCTTAGTTTCATAATCCTCATCGCTTTTCTGCTTCGTATCTATCGTATTAGTGAGTATCTCACCTTCTTGGGTGATGAGGGTAGGGACGTCAGAATCGTCAGAGACATTCTCAAAGGCAACCTGGCCTTTATTGGTCCTCAAACCAGCATTGGTAACATGTACCTAGGTCCTCTCTACTACTACATCATCGCTCCAGCTTTGCTTTTATCCAACCTTAGTCCAATCGGTCCAGCCGCTTTAATGGCCATTTTTGGAACTCTTACCGTTGGTCTAGTTTGGTGGGTAGGTCGTACTTGGTTTAACAAAACATCAGGTATTCTAGCCGCTCTTCTAATGACCATATCTCCAGTTGCTATTATCTACTCCCGGTCCTCATGGAATCCCAACCCCATGCCATTCTTTGCTCTCTTAAGTATTTTTGGGCTTTATCAAGTTTGGCAGGGCAAAGACCATCGTTGGTTATACTTAAGCGCCATCTCTTTCGCTTTTGCTATGCAAATGCATTATTTAGGCTTGCTTTTAATTCCTGCTCTAGCCATCTTCTGGTATCTTTCCTTTAGAAACTCTAAAAAGTCACAGAAGCAAAAAAAGCAATTTTTATCTTCCACCCTAAAATCCATAGTCATCTTTCTGTTTCTAATGAGCCCATTAGTCTTGTTTGATTTAAAGCATCAAGGTATGAACTACCACGCCTTCAAGGCCTTTTTCACTACTCGTCAAACCACCATCAATCTAAACCCTGGTAACTCCAATCGTTTTGTTCCAGTTTGGAACAAAGTAGTTGCCGATATCTTGCTTGGGCAAACAGAAGACAGTGTTGCCTTAATATCCCTCTCGGTTTTTGTTCTCAGTATCTGGGCTTTCTTACAAGAAAAATCAAAGTCCTCGGCCATAGTTTTGTTAACCTGGTTAGGTCTAGCCATTTTAGGCTTAAGTATGTACAAACAGCACGTTTACTCGCACTACTTTGGTTTCTTCTGGCCTGCCATGTACATCTTGGTAGGTTGGATAATCAGTCGCCTTTTTCAAAATACTTACCTTCATAAACTTCTTGGCATTGTTCTTCTTTCTTGGCTAGTAGTGGTTAATATTCAAAGATCTCCTCTAAAACAAACTCCAAACAATCAGCTTCAAAGAACCGAAAGAATCATCGATCTAGTTATCAAAGAATCGGGCCAAGAACCATTCAACTTTGGTCTAATCGCTAAGCAAAACTACGACGAGTCATACAGGTACTTTCTAGAAAACAAACACTCCAAAATGGTCAGGGGAGAAGATGGCATCTCAGATCAGCTATTTGTGGTCTGTGAAGATAAGGAGTGTCAACCAGAAGGTAATCCTGCCTGGCAGGTGGCCATCTTTGGTCCAGCCAACACAGTCGAACAATGGCAGGTAGATCACATAAAAATCTTTAAGCTAACTCATGCAGAATAAGCACAAGTTAATGCTAGTTCTTCTTCTGGCCGCTGCTTTCTTTGTTAGATCATATCGCACCAGTGCTTTGTTAAGGTTCTATTTTGATCAAGGTAGAGATGCCTTAGTCATTCACGAAATGATTCATACTCCCAAACCAGTCTTGGTCGGACCCACCACGGGCTTGGCAGGAATTCTAAGAGGTCCCTTTTTCTACTATCTGCTTTTGCCTGGTTACCTAATAGGGCAGGGTAGTCCGGTAGTGGCTACTATCTGGTTACAAGTAATTAATATTGTTGGTCTCTACTTTATATATCTCTCAGCCAAGGCTTTATTTTCGCCCACCGCTGGTCTACTGGCCGTTTTTTTAATTGGTTTCTCAAATCACTTAGTCTCGCTTTCCCGTTGGCTTTCCAATCCTTCTCCTATCTTTACCACCGTCCCCATCATGCTTTATGGCCTTATTCAAATCATTCAAAAAAAGAAGGCTACCTTCTGGTGGCCGGTGGTTTCTCTCATGTTGGGTCTAAATCTCCAGTTAGAAATTGCTTCAGAAATCTGGTTTATTCCAGCCGTCTTTATCTTCTTTCTATTCCAGAAAAAGTTTTGGCCATCTCTTAAAACCTTGTTTTATTCCGTAACTATTTTTCTACTTACTCTAGTTCCTCAAGTAGCCTTTGATTTCCGTCACGATCACATTATGTTTAAAGCCATCAAAGATCACTTTAGTAATCCTCAAGAACCAAGCTTTGTTTTTGCCTTGCCTAAGTTATTAGAACGTTGGCACTTCTTCCAAGATGCCTTTGCCACCATTCTTATTCCTCAAAACTACCTTTACCTTACTTTAGTTCTTGCTCTAATTCCCTTCATGTTTATTAATCTCAAAAAGCACCAGCCTCTAAACTACATCCTACCTTGGCTACTATTTCTTCCTCTGTTAATCTTAAGTTTTTATCAAGGCAATGGGGGAAACTTCTACAGCTACTATCTCATTGGTCTGTTCCCATTATTCATCATCTTGGTCGCGGGAAGTATCGCCAGTCTGTTAACCCAACCCAAGTGGTCAGTTGTCGCTATTATTGTCTTGTTCTTGTTTGCAAAACCAAACGCCATTCTTTTAAAAAACTTCTTAATAGCTGGTTTCGATGGCCCAGAACACATCTCATTCGGTAATCAGCTTCAGGCAATAGACTGGATCTACGACCAAGCTAATGGTCAAGACTTCAATGTAGACGTCTATGTCCCTCCAGTCATTCCTCATGCCTATGACTACCTATTTCTCTGGTACGGGCCTAAAAAATACTCTAAAGAGCCAAATAAAGATCTCCTACCTCTACTGTTCACCTTAAACGAGGTAGACCCTCCTCATCCAGAAAGACTCCAAGCCTGGATGGACAGACAGTCCGGTATTGGTGAAGTCAAAAAGCAACAAAAGTTCGGGGGTGTAGAGGTTCAGCGTAGAGATCGCTACCCACAGTCAGATTGAACAAAAACCCATAGTAGTATATAATTGCCATATCCACCTAAACTCAACTCTTTAACTATTTAGCTTTCCAAAAAAAAGGAGTACTTTCATGTCGTCATTTGTTCCCAACTTAGGGCTACCTGTTTTAGCACGCCCACATTACGGACTTACTCAAGTTCGTACACTTGAGGGTCTCAAACCTTGGTCAGTGTACAAAATAAGGTCACACCTTGGTGGTTCAGAGCGCCGTGTACTTGTTCTTTCAGAGCCCGTCAAAGACAGCAAAGATGTCTGGTCTGTTGAAATCATGTACTGGCCCATTACTCCAGGGCAACACTCTAGAACCTGGAAAAAAAACTGCCATGACATGAGCTTAATACCCAACATCAATGGTACTTGGAGCACCACCGCCTCAATCCATCGTATCGGAAAAAAGCTTTCCACATCCGAAATATTTAATTTGTTTTAATTAAAGCAAGACTATCGCGAACCGGATTATTCAGGTCCATTAATCACAATTTATCTATGGAGGTAAAATGAAATATACAAAAGTTCTATTCTATAGCTTGTACGGCCTACTGGTCTTGGGTCTTCTACTTTTCACAGTGGTGCAAGGCAGTATGGTCTTCCCAACATATCTAGTTCCAGTACTGTTAGCATTTCTTATTGCTTTCTGTATGAGTAGACTGGGTAGAAATGAAGCAAGTCTAGTAAAAAGTGCAACCACCGTTTTTAAGCAAAACTTAATTGACTTTTTGTTTTGCCTCTTCATAGTACTTACCGCCAACGCATTATTTTTGATCTGAGACTACTCATGTTTGTCGTTGGTCTACTACTCTTCTTTGGTATCACCCAGTACTGGCCAATGACCCACTCCACAAGTATCTTGTATCAGTATTTCTCAAAAAGGAAGGATACTTAACTATAATATTTCCCAGCCATAATGGCTGGGACTTTTTTTATGTAAATATGCTTTGTTTAAGCTACAATCAACTTATGAAACCACAGGTCAGTATTATCATTCCTAACTATAACGAAAAAGAAAATCTAGAGCGTGGGGTTTTAGAAGAAGTCTCAAGTTTCCTAAAAAAAGCTAAATTCACCTGGGAGGTAATAATCAATGACGATGGCTCAACCGACGGTAGTCTGGAAATACTTGAAAAATTTGTTAAAGAACATAAAGGTTTCAGCTTAATCAAAGGCAAGCATGGCGGTAAAGCCTATGGTCTCTGGTCTGGTATCAAAAAGTCCAAGGGAGACATAGTCTTGTTCACAGACATGGATCAATCAACTCCTCTAAAAGAAATCAAAAAACTCCTTCCTTGGTATCAAAAGGGCTTTCAGGTTGTCTTTGGTTCTAGAGGTACGGCCAGAAAGAACTTCCCTTTTGTTCGCCAGATTACTTCTTGGGGCTTCAGAGTGATTCGCCAGCTCTTTCTGCTTAAGGGTGTCAGTGATACTCAGTGTGGTTTCAAGTCTCTGAAAAGAACCGTGGCCTTAGAAATATTCCCAAAGCTATCAGTCATAAAAAATCCTCAAAATGCTAAGGGTTGGACAGTTTCGGCCTACGACGTTGAGCTGTTGTTTCTAGCAGAGAAGGCTGGTCACAAACTAAAAGAAGTCGATGTTTTTTGGCAAGACGAAGATGTCTCAACCAGTAAAGGCAAAAACTTCATTACTGAGTCAGTGGACATGCTCAAGCAAATCTTGGTGGTTAAGCTAAACGACACTAAAGGTAAATACAACAAATGAAAAAACTCCTAAAAACCATCAAGCCCTGGCATATTGCATCACTCACAGCAACGATCGTCGTCTTCTTTGTTATACGTTTAATCAATCTTAATGGTCTACCAGTCTTTGTAGACGAAGCCATCTACATTCGCTGGGCTCAGGTTATGAGGTCAGAACCAACTCTAAGGTTTATGCCGCTTCAAGATGGTAAGCCACCACTATTTATGTGGTCCATGATTCCCTTCTTCAAGCTCCTAAAAGATCCAGTCATCGCTGGTAGAGTTCTCTCAATTATGGCCGGCTTTGGCAGTCTATTGGGTCTAACCACTCTTTCATACCTGCTCTTTACCTCTATTAACCTAAGTCTTCTTACCGCCTTTTTATATGCCATTACTCCCTACACAGTCTTTTTCGATAGGTTAGCTTTAGTAGATAGCCTTTTGGCAATGTTTGGCATCTGGTCGTTAATAGTTGGTTATCTCTATGTTAAAAAACCTAAATTAGATTTAAGTCTAATTTTAGGCGCCGTCCTTGGTCTTGGTCTATTAACCAAATCCCCGGCTGTATTCTTCTATATCTGGCAGCCTATCATAGCTATTTTCTTCTTTAAAAAAACCCACAAGAACTCAATCTTCAAGTTATTATCTGGCTGGTTGCTTGCCTTTATTGTCTCTCAGGTTATTTACAATATCTTAAGGTTAGGCCCCAACTTTCATATGGTTGGTTCAAGAAACCAAGACTACCTCTTTTCATTCTCAGAGGTACTAACCCACCCCTTTAATCCACTTACCGGTAACTTAAAGTCCACCCTTTCTTGGCTGGCCAATTTGTTTACTTTGCCTTTAGCCATTATGATCCCTTTCGCCTTTTTAAAACCAAAACACAGAAAACTTTCTCTCTATATCCTCATAGTTTCTCTGGTTCCTTTAGTAAGCCAAGCTTTAATTGCCAAGGTTTACACTCCCCGATACCTCCTCTACGCCGCCATCCCTTTACTTTTCCTAGTTGCCCAGGGTCTACTCTCGGTTACCAGTCAAGTTAAACTACGTCTACCTAAGCTTAAAACCATCTTTCCGGCTCTGCTACTCCTATTTGCCTTAGTTACTTCCACAAGGTACATTCTTACTCCAGACAAGGTCAACATGCCTAGTCGTATGCGCAACGGCTATCTAGAAGAATGGACCGCTGGTTGGGGGCAACGGGATTTTGGTAACTATCTAATTAATTTAGCTAATCAGGGTAAAACAATCGTTGTTGGGGCAGAAGGTTACTTTGGTACCTTGCCAGATGGCTTACAAATATATACAGAAGGTATTCAAGACATCACCGTCATTGGTGTCGGTCAACCAGCGGTAGACATTCCAGAAGCCTTGGTCAATACATCAAGAGACAACTTAATCTTTCTAGTAATTAATAAATCAAGAAACAGTCTCAAGCCTCACAATCTAGAGCAACTCCAACTAATAAAAAGCTATCCTAAACCCAAAAGACCAGATGGTACTCAAGAAGAACTTCAGGTCTATCAGTTAGTAGATAAGGCTCCCTAACTGTCTAAGAGAAATATTTATTTCTTACGATTAGCAATGATTTTCTGAAACTCACGATTGAATTCAGCCACACTACCATGTCTATTCTCGGGATCTTTGCTCAGTGCTTTACGTAGAAAGAGAGATAATTTTTCCACCTGTTCCACCCCCAGTTCTTCAAAGTATTTCTTTTTCAAACACAGTTCCACTCCAGTTTGTTGCTCAAATACATCTCTGTCAGATTTTATATTACCCGGACTTTCCGTTTCCTGAACTAGTATCGTAAAAATAGTAGCGGCCAAAGAATAAACATCTGTTTGCACACCAAGGACCATTCCTCTTTGTTCAGGAGCCTCATAGTTGGGAGTACCACTACCAATGCTGTGTGCAATTCCCTCCTTATTCATTTCTTCTGCAATGCCAAAGTCATAAATTTTCGCGTTCCAATTGCTATCAAAACCAATGTTTTTTGGCTTCATGTCTCCGAACACCAATCGTTTCTTTAAATGGATGTGCTCTAGTGCAGCAGATACTTGGTTTATAACTTTTCCAACCTCGTTAATATTGTGTTCCATCTTGATCCATTCATCTAAGTTTCCATTTGGCAAATACTCTTGGATCATGAACAGTCCTCGTTCTTCATCACCAGCTATATCATGAATAGTCACAATGTTCGGATGCTCATGCACCCCTCCCATATGTGCCTCGCCAGGGATATTACCCATCTCCAACATTCCTCCGGCCTTTCTGTTACCATGCTTTGCTATTACCAATCTGTCTAACTTCACATCTCTCATCAATGTCAGGTTACTGGGAAGGTCTATAGTTTCGTCACTTTCTATTTGATATCTTGGATCACCATCTTTAATGGTATAAATATAGTCTCTTCTTCCTCCACCTATGGTATTAAAGGCCAAGACTTTTACCTTCGGATGGCTTCTGATCCATTTAAATGTGTTGGTGTTTTCTCCCACAGGAGTTATCTTTATTTCATAAAGCTCCCGGGGTTTGTGACTCGTCTCTGATTCACTGATAGGTTTTTCCATACGAATATTCTCTCACAATCGGTAGTAGTAAATATATAAACTGCATCTTATTTTATTTACCGCTACAATTTACGTGGTAAAATAGTCACAAATTAACAGGTAAGAAAAATATGAAAAAAACCAAGTCCAAGAAAAAAGAAGAGTTTGTCGTTTCAGGTGAGAACCTTCTCAAAGAAATCAAAAAACTCATCAAAGAGGGTAATGTTAGGAAAGTAACCATCAAAAATAAACAGGGTGATCCAATTATAGTTATTCCTTTTACCGTTGGTTTAGTTGGAGCTCTTTTGGCTCCTCCTCTAGCCGCTGTTGGAGCCATAGCCGCTTTAGTAACAGAGTGCACCCTTTCCGTTGAAAGAAGATAATTAAGTAAATGGCTATTGACTTCGGGTAGTATTCGGTATAAAAATTATACATGGGAAAAAAATCACAATCAGTTGCTATTTTTAATCAAAAAGAGATACGCAGGCACTGGGACAGCAGAAAGGAGTTCTGGTATTTTTCTATTATCGATATAATTGCAGTTCTTACAAACTCAACTATTCCCAAGCGATATTGGACTGATCTAAAAAACAGACTAAAGATAGAAGGCAGTGAAGTGTACGAAGAGATCGTACGGTTAAAAATAAAGGCAGCAGACGGAAAAATGAGGCTTACAGACACGGCCAATACAAAGACAATGTTTCGTTTAATCCAGTCAATTCCTTCCCCCAATGCCGAACCCTTTAAGCTCTGGTTAGCTCAGGTAGGCTACCAAAGAATAGAAGAAATAGCCGATCCAGAACTAACTATTAATCGGGCTTTAAAAACCTATCTACAAAAAGGCTACAGTAAAGATTGGATAAACCAGCGTCTAAAAAGTATAGAAATTAGAAAAACACTAACTGATGAGTGGGAAAACAGAGGTGTTAATGAAGGTTTTAAATTCGCAATTCTAACCAATGAAATTACCAAGGCCTGGGCTGGCTTAAGCACCAAGCAGTACAAAAAACTCAAAGATCTAAAAAAAGAAAATCTAAGAGACAACATGACTAACTTGGAGCTTGTCCTAAACATGCTCGCAGAAACCGCCACCACAGAGATCTCTAGAAAAAGAAAACCAAAGGGGTTCAAGTCAAGCAAAATTATTGCCAAACAGGGCGGAGGTATTGCCGGCAGGGCCAGAAAAGACATAGAAAAGCAAACCGGTAAAAAGGTAATATCTCAAAAAAATGCCAAACAACTTCTCAATGGATAATATCAGAGCTCAAGCACACCTTTCAAAAGACTCTGTTTTAAAAAAGTTAATCAAAAAGCATCCACCATTTAGTTGGCCTAAAACTGGTGACCTTTTTACAGATCTAGTCGAGTCAGTAGTCAACCAACAGCTATCTCTCGCCTCTGCCGCCAGTATATTTAAACGCTTGAAAGCTCTATATAAAGACTCAATCAGCCCAAAGAGTACCTTAGAGTTAACTATTGACCAGTTAAAAAGTGTTGGTTTGTCAGGGTCAAAATCAAGCTATGTCCAAAACGTGGCCACTGCCATAATTTCAGGAGAGCTAGACATAGAAAAACTTCATAACTCTACGAATCAAGAAGTCATTGATCAGCTCACCAGCATCAAAGGCATCGGTCCTTGGAGCGCCAACATAATTCTCATGTTCACTCTCAATCGTCCAGACGTTTTTCCAGTGGGGGACTTAGGAGTACGAACCGCTATGAGTAAGTTATACAAATTAGACAGAGAGGATCGTTCGAGTATGATAAAGATATCAAAGACTTGGTCACCTCATCGCACCTTAGCTAGTCGCTATCTTTGGAAAAGTCTAGACTAACTTTATCTATGATCCAAAAAATTATAAAAAAACTTTTACTTTTAGCCATTTTCGCCAGACTAGTCTTTCTTTTTTACACAGATTTTGCCCTATATACCACTCCTTTTAACATAGCTAGTCTAGAAGATAAGTACTTTACCTCAAGCTATATTTTGGGGGACAAAGCCAGTCACACCCTGTCAGATGCCGATCTCTATGTGGTAGAAGGCAACATGCTAGTCAATCAGGGCAAAGATCTAGAAAAGCTCACCCCAGGTCACCCTCCATTGGGTAAGTACATCATAGGTCTATCTCAAAAGTTTTTTCATAACCCTTATGTTTTTCAGTTTGTTAGTTTTGCTCTAGTCTTGTTTGTATTCTTTAATCTTTCAAACTCACTTTTTCTTACTCTTATCTTAAGCTTCGAACCCTTATTGGTTTCCCAAATAAACAAAACCTTACTCGATACCTACTTACTTGTTTTCCAACTTGCCGCCATCTGGTTCTTTCTAAAATTTCTAAAACAAAAAAAGCCAAAATTTGCCACCGCCCTATTTATCTCATTTTTCATAGGCCTTTCTTTGGCCACCAAGTTCTTTCCAGTTAGTTTTCCTTTAGTTGTATCTTTAGTTCTGTTTACTCTTATCTCAGGAAACTTCAAAAAGTTTACTCAACTCACTCTCTCCCTCCCCTTTGCTGGTTTAGCTTTTTTACTAGGTCATCTTAGTTACTTTGTACACCACCCCTCATTAATTCTATTTATTAAATACATCCGTTATCAAATAAACTGGTGGGCCGGTAGTCCACAGGTAGCCCCTTTCTCTATTTTTAAGATAATCTTTTCAAATCAATGGTCTACTTGGTGGGGAGAGGGTATTATTAAGGTCAAAGACTGGTGGTTGGGTTGGCCAATTCTCACTTCTTTAGCCCTAGTCTCCTTCCAAAACAAGTTCTTATTTGTCTATTTAATCATTAGTTTGTTTTTCCTTTCCTTTCAGGCCGTCTTTCCTAGGCACCTTCTGTCCATCATGCCTATCATTTACCTTTTAGCTTACGGTACAATAAACAGGCTATGGCAAAAGGTAAAAACAGCATCATCCAGATAATCTTCTTTCTTACTCTACTCTTCATTCCTGCCATTACTGATTTGCTTAAACCTGGTTACTTCCCCATGCATGACGACTTACAAATCTTCAGGCTTTACGAACTAGATAAATGCGTTCAAGACGGTCAACTTCCTTGTCGTTGGATCCCAGACGGTGGTTTTGGCTATGGCTACCCCATGTTCCACTTCTATCCTCCTTTGCCATACTATCCAGCCGAAGTCATGCATCTATTAGGTGCCAGTCTCTTTGCCTCTATAGAGGTCATGTTTATTCTCTCTCTTCTTCTTTCGGGTTACTTTATGTACTTCTTAGGTAAAGAATTTTTTGGCAAACTAGGCGGTATAGTGGCCGCAGTTTTTTACGTCTACGCACCCTATCACTCACTAGATGTCTACGTTCGTGGAGCTATGAACGAGGCCTGGGGTATGGTCTGGTTTCCTCTCATACTTTTATATAGCTACAAACTAATCAAGGCCAAAACTGCTTCAGTCTCAGGCCAAAACAAAAAGAACTTCTTAGGCTTCTCTCTCTCTGTAGCTGCTCTCATGCTTTCACACAACGTCATGACCATGATCTTTGCTCCGGTGGCAATTGTCTGGTCTCTTTACTGGTTATGGCAAAAGAAAACCTGGAAAAATATAAAACCTTTGGTTCTTGGTGCCTTACTTGCTCTTGGTCTGTCTACCTTTTTCTTTATTCCCGTTCTCTTAGAAAAAAACGCAGTTCATGTCGAGTCCATGACCGTTGGCTATTTTAACTATCTAGCCCATTTTGCCGATATCAAACAAATGTTCATCACCAGGTTCTGGGGTTACGGTGGTTCGGTCTGGGGCCCAGAAGACGACATGGCCTTCCCTTTAGGTCACCTTCACTGGATCTCGGCAGGTATAGTTGGTCTACTAGCTCTTCTACATTTTAAAAAGTCATCCAAACAGCGTCCTCTACTTCTCCTTATCGGTTTACTCCTAGCTATCTCCTTAGCCTACACCTTCCTAATCCATTCCCGTTCTGTCTGGTTCTGGGACAATTTACCCGCTCTCTACTACACTCAATTCCCTTGGCGTTTACTTACCATTCCTGTATTTCTTTTCTCATTCTTGGTCGGAGCTCTAATACTTTTTGTTAAGCCAAAGTTCAAGAAAGCCCTTGCTACCATCTTAATTATCGCGGTCATTGCCTGGAACATGCCTTTTTTCAAAAGAGACTATCCAGTCAACGTCACCAGAGAAGAAAAGCTCTCTGGTCGACTTTGGGAACTTCAGGTTACTGGCGGCATCTTCGACTACCTTCCCAAAACTGCCTCCAGACCACCAGGTAGTGCGGGGTTCAGTGTTCCTCAGTTTCAAGAAGGTAATGGAGGAGTCTTAGATCTAGAAAAAGGTAGTAACTGGACCACCTTTACAGCCAATGTCTCTAGCCAGAAAGCCAAGTTAATGGTGCCAATGTATGGCTACTCTGGTATGAAGGTCAAGGTCAACGGCCAACAGGTTCAGTATGAAACAGACGCCGATCTAGGTAGAATAATTATCAGTCTGCCTCAAGGTCAATCTAGCGTTAGTGTTAAGCTTCATAAAACCCTTGTCAGGCATGCCTCAGATTTTATTAGCCTTATCACTCTTTTGGTGTTACTTAAGCTTATCTTCAAGAAAAAATGAGCGAGTCCCAACCCTTAGATCTAGATCCAGGTACACCAGAGATAGACTTAGGCACCGTTAGTCAAAGGTCCGTCTCAGGTATTCTCTCTCTCACCTCACGTACCTTCTTGGTTCAAATCACCACTTTTCTAGCCACTTTAGCCCTAACAGTCTTTTTAAGTCCAGAAATCTACGGTATATTTTTCTTAGTCTCTTCGGTAGTTAACTTTCTTACCTACTTCTCAGACATCGGTCTAGCAGCAGCTCTCATTCAGAAAAAGACCAAGCTCGTCAAAGATGATCTAACCACCACCTTTACCGTCCAGCAAATCCTGGTGGTCACCCTCCTTATATCCTTAAGGCTAGCTACTCCCGCCATTCAGTCTTTTTACTCAATCTCTCAAGAAGGTATCTATCTTCTCTATGCTTTGGGTATATCTCTTTTCTTAAGCTCGTTAAAAACCATTCCTTCAGTCTTACTTGAAAGAGAACTCCGCTTTAAAAAACTAATAATTCCTCAAATCGCCGAAACCTTAGTCTTCAATTTTGTAGCTGTCTACCTAGCCTGGAAGGGCTACGGCATCACCTCCTTCACCGTCGCCGTCTTAGCCAGGGGAGTTACCGGCTTAGTTCTAATGTACATAGTCTCTCCTTGGCGTCCAAGTTTCAGTATTAAAAGAAGCTCTCTAAAAACACTCTTAAAGTTCGGCTTGCCTTATCAAGCCAACACCTTTATTGCCGTTTTAAAAGATGACGGTATGACCATTCTTTTAGGTAAGCTAATCGGTCCTGTGGGCTTAGGCTACATCGGTTGGGCCAGTCGCTGGGCCAACATGCCTTTAAGAATCTTCATGGACAATGTTTCCAAGGTAGCCTTCCCAGCCTTCTCCAGGCTTCAAGATAACCAGACTAGGCTTAAAAAAGCTGTTGAGTTAAACATTAAATACCTAAGTTTAGCCGTCTTCCCGGTCTTTGTGGCCATGAGTCTTTTAGCCGGACCTTTAGTTCAGCTAATTCCTAAGTACACTAAATGGATGCCAGCTCTTATTCCTCTCTATCTCTATCTCTACAATGCTGGTTGGGCTACCGTTTCTACCAGTCTTACCAATGCCTTAAACGCTGTCGGTAAGATCAAGGTTACTTTCAAGCTTATGATCATGTGGGCCTCTCTTACCTGGGCTCTAATGCCAGCCCTAGCTATTAAATTCGGTTATCTGGGAGTCAGTTACGCAGCTGGCCTTATAGCCACCTCCTCCATCGTGGCTATTCTAGCTGCCAGAAGACACATTAACTTCTCCCTGCTATCATCTCTAAAGAGTTCTCTTCTAGCCTCTCTTGGACTAGCCGTCTATCTCACCCTGGCTCGTCTTTTAGCCTCGTCAATCTTTGGTATAGCCATGGTCTCGGTCGGGGGAGTCATCGTCTTTATCAGTCTAGTTCTCCTAATTGAAGGCAAATCCTTTATAAATAAGACCATCAGTCTTTTTGCTTTAAGAAAATGAAAAAAATAATCTTATCTCTCTACCGTCATTCCCTGCACTCCCTACGTCATTCCCTGCACTCCCTACGTCATTCCCTGCACTCCCTACGTCATTCCCTGCACTCCCTACGTCATTCCCTGCACTCCCTACGTCATTCCCTGCACTCCCTACGTCATTCCCGCGCAGGCGGGAATCCATACAAATCAAATGCCTTCCAGATCAAATCCGGCATAACAACTATGTTTACTATTTTAATGTTTCTTTTACTGGCTCCTAGTATCCACGCCTTTCCCAAAGAGTCGTTTATAACGGTTACTATTCCAGTCAGAGGCTACGAAGACTGGGGTCTAAAAGACCAATTGCCCTTAGACCTACCTCTTTTCTACTACGAACAGGCCAGCCAGTCTGGTATTCCTACCTCGTACATGTTGCGTTACGACGCCATCCAAGATCAAGAAATTTCATCCAAGTTAGCAGACTTAGTTGCCACTAACTCAGAACAAATCTTGGGTGGTTTACTAGAAGTAACTCCCAAGTTAGCCAAAGCAGCCAACGCTACCTATCAAAACCATGGTAGCTTCAATTCCGCCAACCATTTATTCTTGTCCGGCTACAGTCGGGAAGATCGCTTAAGAATAATAGACACCTACATGGAAACTTTCTTTGAAAGGTTTGGCAACTACCCACCAGTTGTGGGTGTTGACTCGCTAGATAGTTACTCCTTCAACTACTTGGTTTCCCACTACTCAGTTATTGCTGCTTTTGTAGCCGATGAAGCCTATCAAAATCAAAACCTCCGTCAATGGGGTGGTTACTTAGCCGAACCTTATCTTCCTAGCCAAACCAACCTATTGGTCCCAGCCCAATCAGCTCAAGAAAAGACAAATGGCGTCATCTTTAAGTGGTCTCCTGTAGATCCTCACTATGTCTATCAACAAAATCTGTCTCCAAGATCAAAAACTGTTAGTGTCTCAGAGCTGCTAGACACCTACGCACTTAAGTCTCTAAATGAAAGCACTCACCTTAATGTCAGATTAGACAACAACTTTCAGTTAGTATTCCACACAGAGGATAAGTCAAAACGCTCATCTGAAGCCAAAGACTATGTCACCAACCTAGTCACCGAACTTCAAGCTAATCAAGAAAAACACACTCTAAGATTCAAGTCCACCGCCGAAATGGGGGAGATAATCAAAGCCCGTTATCCAGAAACATCACCGGCCTCCTTCTTCAAGTTTGGTGACATCTACTGGTACCAAAACCCTTTCTATCGTTTGGTTCTTCGTCAAACCAGCGGCTCAGCCGAAATAATCGATTTCAGGGTCTACAATCCTAAAATTACCGGCAACTACTTCCATGAAAAGAATATTCAAACAGTTGTCTATCAAGAGTTACCAGCTATCATAGACTCGTACCAGGAATCAGGCAACTCTATATCTTTAGACATAGATCTTGAGCAAGCCGAACTTACCTCAGAATACTGGGACCTAATCATTAAAGATCAAGCTAAAACAATTAGATTAGAGCCAAAGAAAGTAATTTTTGAAGGATTAACTCCACCGGATCTAGAATCAAATCAAATCAAAGTAAAAACTTCTAAAGATAGTACTCAGTGGCTAATAAACCCAACACCACCTTTTGAGAAACTAATGAACAGCAACTTCTTTGTTTTCAAGTTAATCCTAGTACTCTTCATTATCTTTCTTATCTTAAAAACGTTTATCAAAAGACCTCCAAAAACAATTTTCCTAGGGCTAGTATTTGGTTTCTTAGCCTTGGTGCCAGTAGCTTTTTCCGGTCAAATATACTCTTTTGGCCTCGGTCTCTGGGGGCCAAATGGCCACGATGCCGTCTTTCACCTATCAGTCATTAACTCTCTTAAAGACTCTCTCACCAGTCTTTCTCATCCTCAATTATCTGGTTTTTTTTTAAAGAACTACCATTTAGGGGTAGATTGGCTAATAGCTCTAATCTCAAATCTTACCGGTCTTAATCCAGCCATTCTTTTCTTTCGCTGGCTGCCAATTATTCTGGCATCCGTCATAGTTGCCCAAATGGTTAAACTTCTGGCTAGTTGGAAGTTCTCTGAAGTTGCTACACGCTTAGCCTTATTCTTAGCCTTTCTGGCTGGGTCATTTGGCTTTATCTTTACGCTTGTTACCTCAGGTAATCCTTTTGCCGGTGAATCACTATTTTGGATGAATCAGTCAGTTTCTATCTTTTTAAACCCACCTTTTGCTCTTTCTATCGCCCTACTACTCATCTTCCTCAATCTCTATCAAGACCTACAAGGTCCGACCTTAACAGGAGTCCTCGACCACAGGGTCGGGACGGGCCCTCTCGGCCAAAAGGCCGAAGGAAGGTCGGTCCTTAATGGTCGTTTTCTTCTTCTTATCCTAGTCGGCGGACTCCTAGCTCAAGTTAAGGTCTATGCTTTCATCCTTCTTTTGTTATCGTTATTAGTTCTTAAAGAACTAAAGCTTCTTATTGGCATTGGTCTAGTTGGTCTAGTTCTCTCCTTGCCAACCTTAGGTTTAGAAGGCTCTCCCTTTATGTTCTCACCTCTCTGGTTCCCCAAAAGCTTAATCGCCGCCCAAGATAAGTTAAACTGGTCCAAACTAGCTCAGGCTTGGCAGGTCTACGAGGTCAATGGTGTCTACTTCAAACTATTCATAGTTAACCTTTTAGCCTTGGGAATATATGTAGTGGGTAATTTAGGTATTCGAGTAATTGGTTTACTCAACATTCTAGATAGTTTCCTAGTAGAGGATCGCTCCCCGGGGGTTGGGTTGCGCCTGCGGCATTCCCCCGGGGTGAGATCCGTGACCTTAGTAAAAGCAATTATCGTCTTAGGTCTGCTAATCCCCCTATTTTTCATTCAGGTCAACAATCCTTGGAACACCATTCAGTTTTCCTACTACTCACTCTTTTTCTTAAGTTTCTTTACGGCCAAGCAGGTAGTCACCTGGCTTAGTGGTAAAAGTCATAAACCTTGGGTTCTGCTAGCAGGTGGCCTACTATTCTTGGTACTCACTTTACCCACAACCATCGGTACTTTAAAAGACTACATTACTCCTTACTCAGCCTCAAAAATTAGCTTTACTGAACTAAATGCCTTAGAGTTTCTAGAAAGCCAAGAAAAAGGCGTTGTTATATCTCCCTTGTTTGGTAAAGCCAAGGCCAGCCAGTTCCCAGCTCCCAAATCTCTTTACGCCTACACCACCACCGCCTATATCTCCGCCTTTTCCGGCCAAACAGAGTACTTGGCAGATCTAATCAATCTAGACATCACCGGCTTCAACTATCAAGAACGAGCCAAGAACACTCAAAGGCTTTTTAATACTCAAAACTCTGCTTGGGCCAAGAGTTTTCTAGAATCAGAAAACATCTCCTATGTTTACCAAACTCCTCTTAGCTCTCTACAGTTTCAACCCCAAAAAGCCTGTCTCTCGCCAATCTTCGAGTCAGGTGAAATAACTATCTACAAATTCACCTGTCATGTAAAATAATCCATATGCCTAAAATAAAGATATCCGCCATTGTTAACACCAGAAATGAAGAAGAAAACATAGAAGACTGTCTCAAGACCTTAAGATTTGCCGATGAAATCATTGTGGTAGACATGGAGTCAGAAGACAAAACAGTCAAGTTAGCTCTAAAGCACACCAAAAATGTCTTTAATCACAAAAACGTTGGCTATGTCGAACCAGCTAGAAACTTTGCCATTAAAAAGGCAACAGGCAGCTGGATCTTAATAGTCGATGCCGATGAAAGAATTCCTCGTTCCTTAGCAGTTAAGTTAATCAAGCTAACCAAAGACAAAGAGGTAGATTTCGTTAGAATTCCTCGTCAAAATTTAATCTTTGGTCGGTGGATAAAATACTCTCGTTGGTGGCCAGACTTCAATATTAGATTTTTCAAAAAAGGCGTAGTAGAGTGGCAAGACCAAATTCATTCCATTCCTATCACCACCGGTACCGGTATCAACCTAGATCCTACCAAAGAACTAAGCATTACTCACCATCACTACACCTCTATAGACCAATACATCAACAGGTCAGTTCGTTACTCAAAAACTCAAAGCAAAGAACTCATCCAAGAAGGTTATCAGCTCAGTCCAAAAGACATGTTCTTCAAACCAATCGGGGAGTTTCTGTCCAGGTTCTTTGCGGGTGAGGGCTATAAAGACGGTCTCCACGGCTTTGTCCTTTCACTTCTCCAGGCCTTTTCAACTCTCTTGGTCTATCTATACGTCTGGCAGGAACAAGGTTTCAAACCAGTTCATCATTCAACTCTAATTCAAAAGTGGCCAGGCTGGTTTAAAGAAAAAGGTAAAGAGATTGCTTACTGGATCTACACCGTCAAAATTCACACCGCAGTCAAAAAACAAAATCGTTTTTTACTTAGGCTAAAACGCAAGTTCCTCTCATGAAAGTCAAAGACATTGCTTTCATAATAATTCATTTCAAAAACGTCAAAGACACTTTAGAAACCTTGAAATCTCTTTACCAAGCCACTCTACCTAAGGGGGTTAAGATAACCCCCTATGTAGTAAACAATGACCAATCTGAAGAAATAAAAACTAAGCTTCTCAAACTCTTCCCTAAAGCAGTTCATGTTTTTAGCAACACTAATTTGGGTTTTTCTGGAGGCAACAATCTTGGGCTTCAAACGGCCCTAAAAGGTCAGCACAACACCTTTGTTTTAATCAATAATGACGTTTCAGTTAAAAAAGACTTCATCAAGCAAATTGTTACTTCACCTATTACTAAAGACAATGTGGGTATAGTCGGTGGCCTAATCTACTTTGCCCCGGGTTTCGAGTTCAAGAAATATCAGCAGTCAGACCAAGGTAAGGTCATTTGGTACGCTGGCGGCCAGATAGACTGGCCCAACGTTCTGGCCAGCCACTTGGGCGTTGATCAAGTAGATAAGGGTCAATATAGTAAACCTGTCAAAACAGATTTTGTTACTGGTTGTCTATTAATTACTAAAAGAACTGTCTTAGAAAAAGTTGGTCTGCTAGACAATCACTACTGTCTCTATCTAGAAGATGTCGACTTTAATATCAGAGTTCAACAGGCCGGTTACCAAACCATCTTTGATCCAAGAATAAAAATGTGGCACAAGGTAGCTCAAAGCTCAGCTATTGGCTCACCTCTAAATGACTACTTCATTACTAGAAACAGACTCCTATTTGGTTTCAAACACACGCCTTTTAGAACCAGATTTGCTCTAACCAGAGAGGCAGTTAGAAAACTTATTTCAGGCACCAAAGCTCAGAAAACAGCCATCAAAGACTTCTTTACAGGCAATCTCGGTAAAGGCTCATGGTTAAAATAAAGCTGTTAATTCCATCTTTATTAATTGCTTTTGTCTCTCTTTCTTTTCCTAAAAAACTCCAAGCGGCCAATCAGAACATTGTCACACCTGTCTATATAGTTAGAGGCAGGGAGTACTGGCGTCAGTCCAAAGACTTAACAGAACTTACCAAACTAATTTCCGCTGTAGAAGACTCAGGTCTAAACTCTACTTGGCTAGTTCAGTTTGACGCTTTGCAGGATGAGCAGATAGTAGACAAGCTTAAGAGCTTAGGAGGTCAACATGAACTAGGTATGTATACAGAGGTTACTAGAAAGTTAGCCAAAGAAAGTTTTGTACACTACAACTGGACAGAAGGCCACTGGAGTGCTGCTAACAAAATATTCTTTTCAGGTTATGAAACAGAAGAAAGGCAACGATTAATAGACACCAGCTTTAATTATTTCAAGGAAACCTTTGGTGAATATCCTTTGTCCTACGGATCTTGGTATCAAGATGGTTTCTCTCTAGAATATATTAAAAATAAGTATGGACTAGACACTGTTTTAGGTCTGGCAGAACAGTACTCTACCGATGGTTATCAATCCTGGGGGCAGTACATTAACCAACCATACTACGTTAGTAAAAAATCTAGTCTAGAGCCGGCGTTAGATGTTCAAGATAATACGGGTGTCGTTAAGGTTCTTTGGGCACCCAGAGAACCAACCTTAAGTTACGGTAAAAGCAAGGCCTTCTCAAACTACTCATTGCAAGCCAATGACTACTACAGAGCTCAAGGCCTAACTACCAAGTTTTTTACAGATCTACTCCAAACATCTACCACCAAAATAGTTGGCCAGTTATCTCAGGTAGTAGTAGGTATAGAGGTTTCAGAGCTAGAAGATAAATACTTTAATGAAATAACCAACCAACTCCAGGTACTTAAAAACTTTCAAGATAAAGATTTAATTTTAACCAAAACTTTAAGCAATTTTGGCAAGCTTTACAAGTCAGTCTATCCAGAAGTTTCTCCTTCAGTCCTCACTCAGTCTGGAACAGAAAATCTATCTTCCTATTGGTTCAACTCTCCTTTATACAGAGCTGGATTCTTCTATCAAAATGGTCAGCTCGAATTAAGAGACCTAAGGTTCTACCACCAAAACGGATATAGAGATAATGACCAAATTAGAAAAGATCCAAACGAAAATCTTACCAGAGTAGTCCCAGCTCTAATCGATGACTTGGTTATGTCAAACAAAATTGTTCTTGGCAAAACAGGTCCTCCTCAAGTAGTAGTTACAGAGTCTCTAGTCACCATTACTACAGACATCGGACAAATCAAACTATATAAAGACAAACCAATTATCCCCGGGTTTGCTGATTTACTCATACCAGCCAGTAAAACCGCTGGTAATATTAAAAAAAGCCGATGTTCTAACCAGTACGGCGGCTATCGAGATCATCCTTGTGTTAATAAATCTATTGTTTATATACAGTCACTAATTCCAGACATAAGCTATTCCAAGTTGTTTGGCCAAAAGTACCTGGGTGTAAAGACTTCACCAGAAACATTATTTGCCATTAGGTTTCCAGATCTTAAGGTTAACAAGTTCCATTTCAACTATCCCTTACTAGAAGACTTTATCTCTACAGGTAAAAAAACCAAACCAAACTTTCCCTGGTTTGGAAAACAAGAAAAGGAACTAGAGGTAGCTAATCTTTCTAATCAAGCTATCCGTAAGTCCAGCCAGTACGGAGAAGAAAACCTACTTACAGACAAAGACAAGCAAATAATATTTGAAAATAGCTACTATGTCGTTTTCGATAAATAAACTTCCTCTAAGGAAAATAATCATCTTCTTCATAATACTCTTAGCCTTTTATTTAAGAGTCCGTCATTTGTCCACAGACCTCTTGTTCCATAGAGACCAGGGTCTGCACTCTCTATCTGTCTGGAACATTTATCAAAACAAACAGTTTTCTCTTCTAGGTCATCCAAGTGACGTCGATGGGCTAACTCACGCCCCCATCTACTACTGGCTCATGCTGCCAGCCTACGCTCTCTCTGGTGGCAGCCCAGCCGTTGCCAGCCTGTTTCAAATTATTTTAGAGGTTCTATCTCTCCCTTTACTTTTCCTAGCTATCAAAAAATTATTTAATCAAAAAACTGCATTTCTAACCCTTTTAATCTACTCAGTCTCTTATGGTGGCATCAGTCTTTCTCGTTGGTTGGTCAACGTCACCCCAATCTTACCTTTCGTTAATCTATTGCTTTACTTACTTGTCTATCACTCAAAAGTATTTATAGTCTCACTAGTCGTTGGTATTATTACCCAACTAAATGCAGCCATCGGAACCTTTCTCTTGCCTTTTTTGTTCTGGTTCTACCGTTCCAAAACTAGTCTAAAAACAACAGCTCAAATTCTAGCCGGTTTCTTGTTACCTGCTTTGCCGTTATTGGTATTTGAGCTACGCCACAACTTTGTTATTACCCAAGCTGTTCTCAACTTCTCTGGTCAGTCTGGTCATGGTCTGGGGTTGAACCCCAATGTCTTCATTACTAATCTAGGTGTCTTGTTTACAGAAATTAACAAAATCATCTCCTATCCATTTATCTATGTTTCCAGTCTTCTGTTTATCTTTGGTTTTCTAAAAGTTTTAAAGCTTAAAAACTCCAAACTCATCTATGCCTTTATTTTAATTCCATTTATTGGCTTGTCCTTTTTCCAGCGTGGAGCTATTGGCTTTTTCTTTGTTTCTCTAATTCCACTTTCAATTGCCATTATTGCTTACGGTTTACAGTCTCTACCTCGTCACATTTACATGTTATTTCTAACCCTTATTCTATTATCAAATCTTTCTTTACTTCCTAAAATATACCAGCCCACCAATGCCTTAATCCCAATTGGCAATGCCAACATTATTACCTTGCAAGACAGAAAAAATATTATTGATTTTATGTACCAACAAGCCAATGGGGAACAGTTCTCGGTTTGGTTTTATACCATTCCTTACTTTCAGGAAGAGGTCTGGGACCATATGTTCAACTACTATGCCTTACCCAAATATGGTTACGCTCCAGAGCAAACCAGCGGCTTCTCCCCTAACGATTTAAAAACCTCCAAGCTGTTCTTCTCGGTCTACGAACCAGACGTAGACCAACCTACCAAGCTAGCCTCTTGGCAACAAGAAGCCATCAAAAACTTTGGGTCAATCTCCAAGTCACATATCTCCAATGATCTTCATGCCTCCTTCCACTCATGGTCTCAAAGCTTATAACCAAGCAATAAAAATGAACTTACAAAAATAACTAGCATTCTAATATAGAATATATACCATGAGCAGCTTATCCATCATAGTTCTAAGTAAAAACGTAGCCAAGGAAATTATTCCCACTCTAAAGTCAGCTAGCTTTGCCAATGAGGTAATCTTGGTAGACACCGGTTCCACAGACAACACTATAGAAGTCTCTAAGCCTTTCGTTACCAAAATAGTCAAAACCTCTCCTGTTCAGAACTTTGCCCGTTGGAGAAATGAAGGGGCCAAGGCAGCCACAAGTGACTGGCTCCTCTATCTAGACTCAGACGAGCGCATCCCCGCTAAGCTAGCTCAAGAAATCTTGGCCACCATCAACGAGCCGTTGCATGATGCCTACACAATCTCGCGTTTCGAGGTCTTTCTAGGTAAACATCTAGATCATTGGCCAGACTCCAGAGTCTTAAGGTTAATCAACAAGAGTAGTCTAGTTCGTTGGCAGGGTAAACTCCATGAACAACCAAAGATCAAGGGTACCGTTGGCGAACTACGCCATCAAATGATTCATCTATCTCACAAGAATATTAATGAAAAAGTTTTAAACACCCTCAACTGGTCTAGGGTAGAAGCAGAGCTACTACTAAAGGCCAATCATCCTCCCATCAAAGGCTGGCGCCTTTTCAGAATTATCTTTACAGAATTCTTCCACAGATTTGTAAAACAAGGTCTTTGGAAAGATGGGGTAGAAGGAACCATAGAATCCATCTATCAATCATTTTCAAGATTCTTAACCTATGTTCAACTTTGGCAGTTACAGAGAAAACCATCTCTCAAGCAGGCCTATCAAGACATAGACAAGCAAATCCTAAAAGAACTAAAATAGCTTTTATGAAAACAGCTTTGGTTTTTGATCCATATCTAGATACCTTAGGGGGCGGGGAAAGATACACCTTAACTGTTGCCAAAGTATTAGCAGCCAGTGGCTATCAAGTCAGCTTGGCTTGGAACAATAAAGAAATTCTAAAAGACGCCACCAAAAGATTCGGCTTAAACTTCAAAGACATTACCTTAGATCAAAACGCCTTCAACTTGCTTAAGACGAGTGGCCAGTTTCTTAAAAAAATCAAGGCTACTAGAAAGTACGATCTAATCTTTTTCCTAAGTGATGGCAGTATCCCTTTCCTTTTTGGCAAAAAGAATCTTATTCATTTCCAAGTTCCTTTCAAAAAAATAACCAACTTTAAAAAATTAAACTGCCTTAAATTCAAGTTAATTAATAAATTTGTCTACAACTCAAACTTCACTCAAAACGTTTTGGAGAAAAACCTTCCTAAAAATGGTTTGGTCATCTATCCACCTATAGATACAGGCAGTCTAAAGCCAGCCAGTAAAAAACAAAACATCATCTTGGCAGTTGGGCGATTCGACTCTCCTTCACATTCCAAGCGGCAAGATGTCTTAATAGAAGCCTTCAAACTCTTGCATCAAACAACCAAAGGCAACTACAAACTAGTTTTAGCTGGTGGTTTAATAGGGGACAATGCCCCACTTAAAAAACTAAAGACTCAAGCCAAAGGTTTACCTGTTGAGTTCATGGTCAATCCCAGTTTCAAGGAACTGTCTTCTATTTACTCACAGGCTAAAATCTTTTGGCATGCTGCTGGGTTCGAAATAGATGAACAGCAGAGTCCAGATAGGGTCGAGCATTTTGGCATGACCACTGTCGAGGCCATGTCAGCCGGTTGTGTTCCAGTTGTCTGTAATAAAGGTGGTCAAAAAGAAATCATTACAACCGGTACCGGCTATCTTTGGAATACAATTCCAGAATTAGTCAGTCAAACACTTTTAATAATAAAAGACTCAAAAGTTCTTAAAGAAGTCTCAAAAAACGCTCTCAAAAGATCAAGTTACTTCGGCCTAGAAACATTCAAGAGTAGTTTTAAAAAACTAATCTAATGTCTAACAGTTTTAAGAAAACAATTAAAAAGATAGCTCCAGTTATTTTACTTTTCCTGTTTGTAAGTTTCTTTCTTTTTAGAGAAACCTTCACCAAAGGTTTTGTTCCAGTACCAGCCGATACCTTGGTAGGCAGTTACTTTCCTTGGCTAGATTATAAGTGGGGTTATCAGGTTGGAGTTCCGGTTAAAAACCCTCCCATATCCGATGTTTTCTCCCAATTCTTTGTTTGGAAGTATCAGTTAATAGAGATATATAAACAAGGCTTTTGGCCGCTTTGGAATAGTCATTCATTCTCTGGTACACCCCTTCTGGCCACCTATCACTCAACCGCTCTCTTTCCGGCTAACTTATTATTTCTCCTGCCTAGGTTCTGGGGTTGGAGTCTGTACATAGCCTTATCAACCTTTACTGCCGCCGTAGGTATGTACTTATTTACCAGAAACTGGCTAAAAAGTAAGCCAGCTAGGTTAGTAGCCGCGGTTATCTTTTCACTTGCTGGCCCCATGACTACCTGGTCAGAGTTTGGTACCGGTGTTTGGGCTGCCGCCATGCTTCCTTTTATTCTCTTCTTGGTAGATCAAATAATCCTACATAGAAAAGACAAGTTGTTTCCTCTAGTCAGCCTGTTAACAACTCTGCTTTTACTAGCCGGCCACGCCCAACTAGACACCTATGCCGCTATTCTTGTGCCAGCCTACATTCTCTTTCGCCTAACCTCAACTCCAATTAAAAATAAACTGCCTATCTTACTCAAGTTTGCTTTCTTTGGGGTCTTGGGAGTAGGTCTAGCCGCTATCCAACTGCTTCCCACTTTAGATTTTCAGTCTATCTCAATTAGGGGTGAAGAAAACTACGCCTCAGGCTTCAACTTCGGCCTCACGCCAATTTTTGAGGTGTTAAGACTCTGGGCAGCCGACTTTTTTGGCCATCCAGTTACCTACAACCATTTTAGTCCAACTTCGTATCATGAATACTCTAGCTTCTTATCCACTCTTTCACTTCCCTTCATTCTCTCTCTCCTGTTTGTTAAAAAAAATAAGTTTACCAAGTTCTTTTTAAGCATCTTTATTATTACCTTGGTACTAGCCATAGAAAATCCTCTGTCAAAGCTTGTATTCTCACTACCTATTCCTCTGCTAACTTACTCTTCAGCCAGTCGACTCTTGTTTATCACCGTTCTTTCATCAGCCGTTCTTGTTCCCACAAGCTTTAGAAATCTTAACTCCTTTAAATACAGAAAGCTTCTTTCAGCAACCTCTCTTATCCTTATCACCATCACCTTCTTAGCGGTTCTCTCGGTCTCTCCTCCCAACAGACTGGTTGCTTTAAGAAACTCTATACTGCCAATATCTCTACTTATTTCTCTTATTCTGCTTTTGCAGGTGAGGTTAAAAACAAACATCACCATTCTCATTCTTCTTGTCCTTTTTTCTTTTGATCTAGGTAGGTACTTTAGAAAGTACAATCCACAAGTTTCATCTCACCTAGTTTTCCCTACCACTCCGGCCATAGACTTCCTTAAAAATCAATCAGGCACCTTCAGAACTGTTCGCCAGCGCGGGCCATTAATGCCACCCAACACCTGGAGCTACTACGGGCTAGAATCAATAGAGGGTTACGATCCTCTTCGCTTACTAAACTACAACCACTATTTCCGTCTACTAGAAAACAAGTCATATCTAGGTAAACCCAGCCGCTACTCAGAACTAGAAAGTATCAACCCTAAGTTTCTAGATGCCTCAAATGTAAAGTACTATGTCGCCATTAAAGAAGCTGAAAGACCCTATCGGCCAATGGTAGATATCTTGCTAGAACATGGTTACAAACCAGTCTTTCAAGATAAGTCAGTCGAGGTGCTTGAAAATCCGCATGTCTTGTCTAGAGCCTACTTTGTAGATACTCTAATCAAGGTTAAGGATGAAAAAGATTTAATTGAAAAAGTTGAAGAACAAGGTTTTGATCCTCGCACCACCGCCATTATTTTAGGCCCAAATTCAGACCAGCTAGAACTAGCTAAAGGAGAAGTCTTAAATATCATCCATCAACCAAATACCGTCACCGTCAATCTTGTGTTAGAAGAACCTGGCTTCTTAGTCCTATCAGATGCCTTCAGTCCAGGCTGGCAGGCAACCATAGATGGTCAAGCTACAGATGTTCACCAGGTCAATGGGGGAGTCAGGGGTGTATTTGTACCAGCTGGTAATCATCAACTAGTCTTTAACTATCTGCCTCAATCATTTGTTCTTGGGGCTAAGATATCTCTGGTCTCCTTAACCATTCTAATATTCAGCTTGATATACTATGCTTATTATGAAAAAACTATCTCTTGACCTGGTAATTCCCAGTTTCAATGCTAAGTATCTTTTAAAAAAGAACTTACCCAAGGTTATCAAATACTCGCCTCAGGTTCAGAAAATAATTGTTGTAGACGACGGTGGTACAGACAATACCAAAGAGTACTTATTAAAAACATTCAAAAACTCAATTTACCTTAAAAACCAGCAAAACTCCGGTTTCTCTGTTTCCGTTAACAAAGGCTTTAGGTCTTCAACTGCAGATCTAGTTCTTCTACTAAACAACGATGTCTTCCCAACCAAAACCTATTTAAACAAGGCTCTTAAACACTTTCAAAATAACCAAGTCTTTGCCGTCACCTTAAATGAAAAGAACTCTTCTTGGCCAAAAGTCTCCTGGTCCAAGGGTAAATTCCAGTACACGCAAGGTAAAAACAAAACCAAACCGCGCCACACTCCTTGGGCATCTGGTGGTAGCGCCATTTTCAGAAGATCAATCTGGAACAATCTTGGTGGGTTAAACGAGATCTACTCTCCAGGCTACTGGGAAGATATAGACATCGGTTGGCGAGCCTGGAAACAAGGTTACCAAATCATCTGGGAACCAAGCTCTCAGGTAGTTCACCAGCACCAATCATCCTTTAAAAAACTAGATCAAAACTGGCTTAACTTAATTAAACAAAGAAATGAGTTGCTTTTCATCTGGCAAAACTTTTCAAATATTAAATTTATCATCTCTCACATCTGGTTTTTAATCTACCACACTCTTTTTCACCCTGGTTTTATTAAAGTTATCTGGGCAGCTATCAAACAGCTTCCAAAGGCCAAACGTCTTAAAAATGCTAAACTTTCAGACAAACAGGTCTTAAAAATATCCAACTTGCCCTTATGAAATACGATATTTCCATCATCATTGTTCTCTATAAATCAGAGAAACACATCGGTCCCTTACTGGACTCAATTGAAAAACCCAAAGACGGTCTAAAAAAACAAGTTATCGTTATAGACAACTACACCCAAGACAACTCAGCCAAGATTGCCAAAAAGCACCCACTCAAACCGACTGTTTTAGAGCCAGGTGAAAATCTTGGGTTTGCTAAGGCAGTCAACTTAGGCCTAACCAAAACTACCGGCGAATACATTTTTTTAATCAATCCAGACACCACCTTGGTAGGTAATAGTCTTAAAACTCTCCATAGTTTTGCTGCTAAAACCAGTCCTTTAGGTGCCGTAGTTCCCAAGTTAGTTTTTTCCGGTAACCAAGCCCAGCCTTCAGTTATGAAGTTTCCCAATATCTGGAATGCCTTCAAGCACTACTTCTTATGTCATAAGAATCAATTTGGTAAGTATCTTCCAAAAAAAGCTGTAGAGCAGGTCGAGGTAGCCGTCATGGCCGCCTTCCTAATCCCCATGAAAGTAATTAAGCAAATAGGTATCTTAGATGAACGGTTCTTTCTCTACTATGAAGACGTCGATTACTGCCGCAGACTAAAAGAAGCCAATCTGCCTATTTATTATCTTTCCAAGGCTAAGGTCCGTCATGTCCATGGGGCCAGTGCCAACTTTGTTAGTCATCTAAAGAGTCCATTAGCTAAATCAGCCATCATCTATCACGGTTGGTTAGGGTCTAACCTTTTAAACCTCACTCTTTGGTTTGGCCAAAAATGGCAAAAATTCATCTTGGGTAAATGAATCGTCTTGTAAAGAAACTAGCCTCAATTAGGTATCTGCTTCTTTTTGCCTTTGTACTTAGACTTTTATTCGTCTATTTCCAGTACTCAGGTGACATTGGTAATCACTTAGCTTGGGGTAGGGGAGCCTTAGAAGGAACTTTAGGCTTCTTCCATAAATCTTTCCCCGGCTTTAATCAGCCAAACTATCCACCCATTACTATTCTTTTATTTTCTCTGTCGGCTTGGTTTTACCAGTTCATGCAGACACTAGTTATTTCAATCAATCAAGCCGTTCTCTTATTCCCATCAAAAATTGTTCCTTTAATGGAAACTCTAAACATGCAGGCAGCCTTCATAAAACTTCCAGCCATACTGGCCGACTTAGGTATTGGCTGGCTCATTTATAAGCTTGCTCCCGTTAAGAAAAAATCTAGCCGGCTAATTGCCTCAAGTCTTTATCTTCTAAATCCTGCTGTAATCTACATCTCCACTGTCTGGGGGCAAATAGAGTCAATCCCCATTTTCTTTACCCTCCTCTCTCTCTATATCCTTAAAAAAAATTATTATTTATCCCACGTCTTTTTCACTCTGGCCATTCTCTCCAAGCAAACCGCTCTCTGGCTTCTGCCAATTTTTCTAATTCTCTGGTTAAAAAAACACTCTCTAAAATCCTTCCTACAAGGTGCATCCTTGCAGGTAGTAGTTTTTATCTTAATCTATCTCCCTTTCACCTTTAGTCTTTTAGAACCATTTAAACTCTATCTCCAAACCCTTTCTGGTTCATCAACCTTGGTCTCCGACGCTGCTTGGAACCTTTGGCATTATCTCTACCCAGTTAGTACCCTAGACTCCGTCTTGTTCTTAGGTCTATCTGTCCGTCTTTGGTCAATTCTACTACTGTTATTTTCAATATCTTTTATTGCCATCAAGTTCTTCAAAAACAGAATTACTCTTTTTCAGTCCTTGTTTTGGCTATCTTTAGTGGCTTTCTTTTTACAAACCAGAGTTCATGAGCGCCACTTATTTCCGGCACTGGTCTTTTACATTCTTGCTTTCAAACCTTCCTCTACCAAATTGGTTGGGTTCATAACCCTAACGCTTTACCATTTATTTAATCTATACTGGTCACTAGGTTTACCCTTTATATGATCTACTTAATACTCGCTCTGGCCACTTTCTTAAGACTTTTTAAATTAGGTACTCTACCTATCTCTCTCTTTGGTGATGAAATCGATGTTGGCTATCACGCTTGGTCATTAATCACTACCGGTCGTGACTACATGGGTAACCTGCTCCCCACATATATCCAATCTCTGGCAGAATGGCGGGCTCCTTTGTTAATGTATGTAACCGCTCCTTTTATCAAGTTCTTGGGGCCTACTCCACTAGCTGTTCGTCTACCGGTGGCTCTACTAGGTGTTCTTAATATCTACCTCATCTACTTGCTCACCAACCAACTATTTAGCCAGGGGAAAGGTCGGACCTTAGCAGGAGTGGCTACAGCCACGGGTCCTCTCGACCAAAGGGTCAAGGGAAGGTCCGACCTTATTGGTATTTTGGCAGCAGGTCTCCTCGCCATTACTCCTTGGCACATTCATTACTCCAGAGCAGCCTTCGAGTCCACTCTTCTGCTTACCCTACTTCTTTCGGGTACTCTATTCTTTGTCCTTAAACGCTACTCTTTATCAATCTTAAGTTTCATTCTCACTTTATATACCTACTCCACCGCCAACCTCTTCACTCCACTTCTAGCCTTTTCTTTGTTTCTAATCTATCAGACCAAAGGTACCGCCAAACAGTTATTCAAAAAGTCTTATCTGTTAATCTTCTTGCTGCCAATTGCCTACCATCTTACTTTAGGTCAGGCCGCCGGCAGGTTCAAGCTAGTTAGTGTTTTTCAAGATCAAGAAATAATCTACGATATTGTTAATCAACGTACGGCCCTCTGGGTAAACCAAAACAGTTGGCAAGAAAAACTCTTTCACAACAAAGCTATTTCCTTTGCAGGTAAAATTGGCTCCAACTATCTGTCTGCCTTTTCTCCTCAGTTCTTGTTCATCTCAGGTGATCCCAACTTCAGACACTCTATCAGTCGGTTTGGTGAGCTTCTCTGGCTTACTTCTCCCTTCTTAATCCTTGGTTTTGTTCAAATGATAAAAGATATCAATAAAAAAGAAAACAAGCTAATTCTAGCCTGGCTTTTACTCTCACCTTTGCCAAGTGCTTTAACCTCAGATGGAGCTATGCACGCCACTCGTTTAATTCTCATGCTCCCACCCTTGGTCATCATCACCGCCTTAGGTCTTAAAAAGGCCTACTCTCTCTTAAATAAAAAAATCCTTAAACTTTCCCTCTTTCTTTTCTTTTTAATTCTAGCTTTAAGCTCCAGTGCCTACTGGTATCGTTACTCTGCTCACTACAAGTTAGAGTCCGCTCGTCACTGGCATTTTGGCTACCAAGAAATAGGTCAGAAGCTCTCTCCGTTAGTAGATTCAGCTAACAGAATCTTTATTAACAATACTTATGAACCATCTCTATTAAAAGTTGCTTTCTTTACCCAGTACCCACCTGTTAAGTTCCAAGCAGACTTCACCACCGACATTCCAGAAGAAAATATAGTCAAAGGCTTCGATGGTTTTAAATTAGGAAACAAGTTTTATTTTGGTAAAGCTAGAAATCTAGACGACTTATACAAACTCTTAAACCCAGGTGACATCTATCTAGTTGCCCAAGGTCAAGAGGTACCGGGGGACTGGGACTGGTCAAAAGAACCACCAGCCGAGTTAAAGACAATAGAACATACTAAAGATGTTTTTGGTAATCCTCTCCTTTACCTAATTACTTCTGGAGAACAGCAATAACAATCGGAAATCCAGACGGCGTTACATTCATCCCGGCTACCAAATCACTATCATCAACAACCTCACCATCAACCGGGCTAATCAGAGCTAGTTTCTCCATCTCGTATTTTTGTTTCTCTACTTTTTTTACAGCCACATCCAACTTTGCTTGAGCAATTTCCTTGGTACCTTTCTCTTCCTCATTCTCAGGGTTCGGTAGTTTTCTAGCTACTTCCTCAAACTCCGCTCTAGTTCTTCGGTAGTTAGCTAAGTCAATCTCCAAGTCAATTTTTTTAAGCTTGTCGTCTAACTTGGCCAGTACCTGGCCTTTCTTAACCAGGTCACCTTTCTTCACGCCTATCCAAACCATCGTTCCACTTTGAAAAAACCTCATCTTTACCTGTTTGTTTATATTCGCCATACATCAAGCATATCATTATTTGCTAAGCCCGTCTCTAGTCTTTCGTCGCCACTGCCATCCAAACTACTTTTCCAGTTAGGTCTTTTATCTCAATCACAGTTTCTGCACCGGCTCGTAGTAGAGCCTCTTTGTCAAACCTCCATACAGAACCAACATACAAAGTATTACTCATTTTTTGATCTTCAGGCCAGTAAATTGGTTTAAAGAATATTTCTTGATTACTTCTCAAAGTTAAGCTTTCAGGGGTTTGCCAATCAACAGCCTCGTAGTAGTTCACCCCATGCGGTAGGGGAATCTTTTGTTTAGTATCTACTTTTCCAAATACTTGCCATAAAGAATAGTCAGCCGCTCTATCTGTAGTATCGGCTACAATTTTTGTGTAGTTATTAATATCAAGTTCCATTACCTCCTCCACCAGCTGCTGGTAGCCTCCAATCCAGCTTTCATACGCCGTCACCTTATTTTGTACCAGCATCCTCTCTATTAAGAGGGTTGTTTGTCCACCAATTAAAATCACCATTCCTGTTATCAACACAGCTAAATACTTCTTTTTTACCTTGCCTAACACCCACTCTCCACCAACTCCTGTTAGTATTGATATTGGCACCACCATAATTAAAGCTCTAATAGCATGAAAAGGGTCAATGGTAGCCGAGGCCGGTAGGGGAGCCAGAAGTAAACTTGCTAGCAACAACAAAACTCCAAAGTTTTTAAAGCCATCTTTTTTTAAAATCTTTACACTTCTCCATACTCCAATGTAAAACAGGCCTATTACCCATAGCCAAACATTACTTACTCCATAAATATTATTAATCACCAGTCCATCGCCCAAGCTAAGCATTCTAGGTGAAAAGTAAGACAAATAACTCGCCAATATATTTCTAATAGAGAACGCCTGCTGCACTCCTAAAGCTCTAAAGTTCGAGAACGGTTGTATGTTTATCCATAACACACCCAGCCAAACCAGTCCTACTAACAACCAACCAAATCTATCTTTTTTGAAATCAACTCCCTTTCGCCAGTTCCCTATCACGACTACCAGAGCCAATAGGGGAGATATATATTTAGTAGAGTGATAGGCAAGAGTAGACAAGGCTAAAACAATCATTCCATTTTTGTAATTCTTGTTCACCAGAAGTAGTAAAGTACCGGCCAGCAGACATCCGGCCAGAACTGGTTCAACTCCATGTCTAGATAAGTTTACGTGCCAGGGGAGTACGGATAAAGACAAACCAGCCAAAATTCCGGCCCACTCTCCCCTACCCTGATCATTTTTTTTTGCCCCTTCCCCTACTATTTTTCTGGCAAATTCTGCCACCAGCCAAATGGTTAATACTCCCAAAAGCACAGTTGTCAATTTTACCCCCATTACTACCCCAAATACCGCTACTAGCGGCATAACTGTGTAGACAAACAGGGGAGATTTATAATCTCCAAAAGATCTAAATGCCATGGGTAATCTTTGCCCATACTCATCCGTACCAGTTTCTAAAATACTTAAAGCGTTATATCCAATACTGGCTTCATCTACATAAAATCCAGTCTCAACATCAGCTATCCCCACTACTCTAATCAGCAGTCCTAACAACACAATCAGCCCTAAAATTATCTGGTAAGTTTTTCTCATTTGAAGATTTTTCTTACCAAATCATAACTTCCTACTCCAACCACTCCCCAAACCCAGATAATTACTCCAACCAAAGCTCTTTCATCTATTCTTTCAAATCGTATTCCCCACATAATACTCATCATCAGCCATAAAAATACCAGATTCTTAAACCATTCATTACTACTGCTAACCACTCTAACCAACCCCCAAGCAAATAGTGGTATCAGTAGCCAACCAACTCTTTCTTGTTCTTCAATTCCAGCTCTTTCATTAGGGTGTCCAGCCATAAAGATAATGTTTACATCTACTATCTCAAGTGCTCTTAAGGTCATCTTTTCACTAGCAACCAAGTACTTATTAGCCATCAGTCTACCTAAAGGACCTTGGAAAATTTCTACTCCGGCTTCTACCTGTCTTTGTCTTTGGTGGTGAACTTCACCAATCACTGCCTCAGTTCTAGAGATATTTATTACTTCTTTTCCTATAAGCAATAAAAACACTATTGCCACAACCAGCCAAACCTTTATCCAAATTTTCCTCATAAATACATTCTATCTTTTTTTGTAGTTAGACAATCTTGCTTTCCTATAAGTATTATTATAAATTGACCTCATGAAGATAATAGGTCTCGTTGGAAGAATGGCAGCCGGAAAAGGTCACGTAGCTAATCTCTTATCAACTCATTACAATGCTCAAGTTGTCACTCTTTCGGACATCCTACGTCAGGTGGCTGCTGAAGCAGGTGAACCAAACCCAAACAGACAGTACTTGCAAGACTTAGGTGACCGGCTTAGGCAAGAACGGGGTAGTCATGTTCTTGTTCAAATAGCTATAGACATATCGGTAGGTTGTGACCTTCTAGTTATAGAAGGAATCAGAAATACAGCCGAGGCCGAATATGTACAACTGAAATTTGGTGATATTCTCGCCGTCACGGCTGACAGAGAAGTCAGGTTTAATAGGATGCTAAATAGAGGCAGATCCGACGACCCAAGCACCTGGGCAGAATTTCTAATCATGGAAGAAAAAGACTTACACGGAAAACACGAACATGGTCAACAAGTTGCCAGTTGTCTAGAGCTAGCTAATTTTACTATTACCAACAACGGAGAAGAAATCTCAATTCATCAAGAGCTAGAGAGTTACCTCAAAGGAAAAGAGCTATAGGCCTTCATCATGGGTATTTGAACTTCCATCTTAATTTTAAGTACAATGGTATCCAAGGTGAATAAAAAATTAATCTTAGTTCTAATACTGGCAGCTATTTTAAGACTGGTCTCATTAGGTAGTATTCCGGCTGGAATCTCGCCAGATGAAATCTCTCAGGGTTACACTGCTTACTCACTACTTAAGACAGGTCACGACGAATGGGGAGTAAGCTGGCCATTAACTTCCTTTAGGTCATTTGTAGACTACAAAGCCCCTTTGCAAACCTACCTAATGATTCCTTCAGTAGCTCTCTTTGGTCTAAACGAATTTGCCATCCGCCTCCCCTCAGCCCTCTTTGGCATCCTGTCAATTTATGTAATCTACCTTCTAGTCACCGAGCTTTTTGGCCAGGGGAAAGGTCGGACCTTAACAGGAGGAGTCTTAAACGACGGGCTCGCGAGCGAAGCGAACGGAAGGTTCGACCTTATTGGTTTGTTAGCCGCCTTTATTTTAGCCATCTCTCCCTGGCATATCCAGTTCTCCAGAACCGCTCTAGAGGTAAATCTCTCCTCACTCCTTTTCCCTCTGGGGCTCTATCTCTTTCTTAAGGGTTTAAAGAAGCCAAAGTTACTCATATACTCAAGTTTAATCTGGGGATTAAATCTTTACTCCTATCACGCCGCCAAGTTCTTCTTACCTCTATTTCTAGTTCCCTTAGTCTTCATTAATCTTTCCTCCCTTAAAAAACTAGGTATCAAAAAACTAGCCATGCCAATAGTAATTCTTCTCTTCTTTCTCCTACCTTCTCTTTACTTGAGTTTCTTTAGTCCTGTTGGAACCAGAAACAAAGACCTAATCATTACCAATCTCAACCAATCCCAACTAGCCTCAATTTCCTCAGAGCAATACCTTTCACCCCTAAATGAGCTCTCACCCCAGCTATCCAGGGTCTTTCACAACAAGCTTTCGTTTATGGCAGATCAGTTTGCCAGCAACTATCTAAGCTACCTAACCCCCACTTTCTGGTTCACAGAAGGGGGGCATGAAACTACCTACTCCATTATTCCTGGTAGGGGGTTACTTTATCTCTGGCAGCTACCCTTTGTTGTCTTAGGTCTAATCAGCTTAATCTTTATTAAAAATAAAACCACCAAGGCTATATTATTATCCTGGCTTTTACTAGCCGCTATCCCGGCTGCTCTTACCAAGGAAGGCTATCGTCCCAACAGAGCCGGATCGTTCTTAGTCTTTTGGGAAATCATCACCGCCTTTGGTTTAATTCAGTTATTCAAACAAAAGTTCAAGTACAAGCGGGCTATCAAATATTTTTTAGTAACCATCATCCTCATCTCCTCGGTTTTTTATATAGAAGACTACGCAGTCTCAGCTCCTATTAGATTCCCCAATAGTTTATCTTTCGGTTATCGTGATTTAATGACTAAGCTAGTTCCCTTAGAGTCAGACTTTGATCAAATCATTATAGACAAAGGTACTCAGAGCCAGTCCTTCGTGGCCTTTTACAAACAAATAGATCCAGTTGTTTTTCAGAGTTACTCAAGTGGTTGGTGGGAGCGGTTCCAAAAAACGGACTTTCTCTATCTAGACATGTTAGATGACTACCAACTAGAAAAATACCGCTTCAAAACCATTCATTTCCCAGAAGACCTACTAGGCAATACTCTGTTGGTCACTCCAGCCAAGACTCTGGATCATCAGTATCTTCCCTTTGTTTTTGACACTATCTACTATCCCAACAGGGAACCTTTTCTCTACCTACTAAAATCAAAATGAAGTTATTCAAAAGACCAGAAATTTTCACCTTGCTTCTAATTACTTTCTTTGCCTTTGGTCAAAGGTTTTTTAATCTAGGTTCAAACCCTCCCGCTCTAAATTGGGACGAAGTCAGTCATGGCTATAACGCTTTTTCAATTCTAAAAACCGGAGCCGATGAATGGGGCTTCAAGTTCCCCTTAATCTTTAGGGCTTTTGGTGACTTCAAACTGCCTGTCTATATCTACTTTACCGCTATTCCAGTCTACTTCTTAGGTCTTACTACAACGGCCGTTCGCTTAGTTTCGGTTCTAGCCGGTACCCTAGCCGTTCCCGGTATCTATCTTCTTACCAATCAGTTGTTTAGCCGGGGGAAAGGTCGGACCTTAACAGGAGGAGTCTTAAACAACGGGCTCGTGACCAAAGGGAGCGGAAGGTCCGACCTTATTGGAAAGAATCTGTCTCTCCCCCTCATCGTCGCCTTCCTTTTAGCCATCTCTCCCTGGCACTTCTTTATCTCCAGACCTGCTCTAGAAGCTAACCTGGCCTTAACTCTAGTTATCTTTGGTCTTTTTAGCCTTCTTAAAGCCTTAAAGAAGCAAAAGTATTTCTTACTTTCTTCAGTTTTTTTAGGGTTATCTCTTCATACCTACAACACCGCTCGTGTCTTTGTACCTCTACTCCTAGTCTTGTTTTACGTCATATATAGGCCAAAATTGAAGATCAATCTTTCCAATATCCTTGCAGTTGTTTTTCTAACCCTCTCTTTATCCATTGTCGGTTTTCAAATTTACTCCGGCACCGGTACCGCTCGATACTCCAAACTTTCTATTCTTTCAAATGACGCCATTTACCAAATCGGCCAAGATCGTTCCACCAGCTCCTTGCATCCAATCTTAGCCAAACTCCGACACAACCGCCCAGTCTATTTTGTTACCGAAAGTTTCAGTTACTATTTATCTTATTTTTCTCCCAAGTTTCTTTATCAATCTCAGGGTGCTCAGTATCAATTCGCCATCCCAGGTAAAAACATGTTCACCTTACCAGTCACAATCTTAAGTCTAATCGGCGGCATCTGGTTATTGCTAAGCCAACGTCATTCTGGCTTGTCCAGAATCTTCCTCTTCTCCTGGCTTCTAGCTTCTCCAGTGGCTGCCGCTCTAACTGCCGATCCACCTCAAGCTCTCCGTCCTACCCCTATGATTCCAGTTGTCATAATTTTCGCTGGTCTTGGTATAACTTGGGTAGCTAGTCTCTTTAAAAAGTATCGCTGGGCTAAGTTAGCCGTATCAGGAATCTTAATCCTTAGTTGTTTGGTTGGCTATGTTGGTTATTTAAACGAATATTACTCACAGTACCCAGTCAAGTACTCTTGGTCCTGGCAATACGGTTACGAACAGGTAATTGACTATGTCAGTAGTAATCAAGATAACTACAATCAGGTTATCTTTACCAAGTACTATGGTGAGCCCCATATCTTCTTTGCCTTTTTTACCAATACCAATCCCCAGGTTCTTCAACCAGGTGGAGACAGTCTTCGTTTCCAAAAAACAAACTGGTTCTGGACAGATAAAATAAAAAACACCTACTTTGTCAATGATTGGCAGATCCCCGAGGTACTAGGAGACACTCTTCCACTAGAAAGTGGGGGAGAAGTACCTACAAAAAACAGCCTACTAGTGGTCTCACCTGAAAGTCTTCCCACCAACGCCAAAATCTTAAAAACAATCAATTTTTTAGACAATACCCCAGCCTTCTATATAATTACCCCATAAAAATTGTATAATCTTAAGCTACACATTAAAAAGTAAACGTCATTCTGGCTTGTCCAGAATCTTTCCTATTTTTTCAAAGGAGTAATAAATGAACAACTTGCGAAAGTCTTTCTTCTTAGACATAGGCTTTTTTGGTAAAGTCTGTGTTGTCATTGTCGTATTGCTGGCCATATACTCAGGTTTCTACCTAACCCAAAGCCCATCAAGTCTTGAGTTAATTTACATCCAGCTTTCTTTCACACTGGTATTAACCTTAATCATCGCTGGTGTTTCAAGGGTTAGTAATAACCAAAAGGTTGAAACATTTGATAGTGTCTTAATAAATCTACTTCTGGGAGGAATTCTGATTCCCATAGCTCTTGCTCTTATCCACACCAATTATGTTTTCTCTCAAGCCGTAATTTCTTCATCTCCTCAAACACAAGCCTGGCTTGTGCTGGTGTTTGTAGCACTCATGGTGTATTTGAGTTTTTATTTCTCCATCTTTGCGCCTTTTCTATTCAAAAAAAAGCCAGCCAATATCTTTTGGCTAGAAATACTAGCTAAAAGTGGCACATCAAACGTGGCGGGTCGTAGTTGTCGGTGGGGTGATTGGTTTCAGTTGCCCTGGTTTGGCAAAATATTTTTCAAATTGGCCGAAGACAGCGCCTTTCAAGAAACAGACTTCAATAATATTGAAGTTAGACAACTAGTTAAAGTTCAAATTGAAGAAGGAAAATTAACCAAAGACAGTATCCAGTCTGTCACCACCCGTAGTGGCATCGTCATCTACGAAGCTTAATCTATCCAAAGGAGTAGTTAATGAACAATCCACTCAAGTATTATTTAGAGCAAGACTCAATTCACAAAGTCTCTCTCCTCATACTTATCTTCATGTCCCCATTTGCCATCTACCCGCTGGCTAAGAGTCCAACTAGTTTAGATCTCACTTATGGATTCTTTTTTATCCTACTGGTTCTCACCTATCTTATTGCTGCTCTATCTAGAACTAGTAACATACCCAGAAAACCAGGCAGTCTCTTATCCTCGCCTTTACTCGGTTTAACATTGCCTTTGGTTCTGGCTATCGCAGCCACCAGTGTTTGTGTATCTCAGATACCATTCCACAAAGGGTCAGCCTTTAGCGGGAATATCATCCCTAGTAGTCTAGTGGCAACAAGTGTCTTTTATACTTTCTTCTTCACAGTAATTAGAACTATAGCCTTTAAGTCTAAGCCTAAAAACATACTTTGGCTAGAAATACGAGCCAAGGGTGGTGGTCCAATGTTATCAACGATCACCAATATTATGTATCGTGTTGGTTACTTCCAGTTGCCTTGGTTTGGAGAAATCGTCTTCAAAGAGGTTCCTTTCGATAGTAAAGAAGAAATCTCTTTTGACCACATCCATGTAGGTGCCAAAGTAAAAGTCACCTTAAGAGGAGCTTCTCTCAGCAAAAGCAGTATTCTTTCCGTTAGCTACACAGACGGCGTCGTCATTTATCAAGCTTAATCTCACCATCCATCCTCTCCCAATCTTGGGAGAGGTTTTTTGTTGTCTCTTGGTATACTTACCCTATGTCAGTTCCTTCCCTATTAAAAAAGAACGTTACCTACATCCTACTTTTAGCCATAATGGCTTTAGGTTTCTTCTTAAGATCCTATCAGCTATCTACTTTACCTCCGGGTCTAACCTGGGACGAAGCCGGCCTAGGCTACAATGCCTACTCTATTTTAAAAACTGCCAAAGACGAACACGGCACTTTCTTACCCATTACTTTCAAATCTTTTGGTGACTACAAGCCCGGGCTATATGTCTACCTAGCCATTCCTTTTGTGGCAATCATGGGGCTCACAGAGGTGGCTGTCCGCCTACCTTCGGTTCTGGCTGGCACCTTGGCCATCCTAGGTGTCTACCTTCTTACCACCTATCTTTTTGGTCCAAAGGGTCCGACCCTAAAAGGAGCGGCCACTCGGGGAAAAGGTTGGACCTTAACAGGAGGAGTCTTAAACGACGGGCTCGGGAGCGTAGCGAACGGAAGGTCCAACCTTATTGGTCTTTTAACCGCCTTCGTCCTAGCCATCTCTCCATGGCACATTCACTTCTCTCGTGGAGCTTGGGAGGTAAATGTCTGCACCACCTTTCTCCTTTTTGCTATTTACTTTTTGCTAAAAAGTCTTAAAAACCGCAAGTACTTCATTCCTTGGGTTCTGCTTTCGTTCTCCACGGTTCTAATCTACCAGGGTGCTAAAATGCTTACCCCGCTTGTCTTTCTAACTCTCTTTGTCATCTACTTTCCTCAAGTAAAAAAAGTCTTCACCACCTGGTTAGCTCCTAAAACACACATCTTGGTTCTGGTTCTTTCAGGTATATTTCTTACGATCCTTCTTGTTCAAAATCTAACCGGCCCAGCCGGTAATAGGCTAGCTCGTTTAAGTATCTTTGGTTATCGACCTGAGCAGTCTGGTACTAAGTTCTTTCACAACCAACCTCTATTAACTACTCAGTTAATTGCCTCTAGATATCTTAACCACTTCTCTCCAGAGGTCCTCTTTTACCAAGGCTCAACAATTACGGAAAGAGGCAACCTTCCCAAGCAAGGTATGCTCTATATTACAGACGCATTTCTATTGGTTCTAGGGGTCATGGCTTTATTAAAATTTAAAAATCCTAAAAGATCCTCAATCAAAGATCGGGGCACCCAATCAAGAACTCTAATCTTTTCTCTTCTCTTTTTAAGCCCCATACCAGCTTCCTTAACTCTGGCAGAATTTTCCACCTTCAGAGCTTTGTTTGTAGTCATGCCTTTAAGTATTATTATTGGCTTCGGTCTACATTATTTTTTAACCAACTTCAAAAAAATTCTCATTCTACCAATCCTTGGTTTTATAATCCTAAATACAGTTTTAACCTTCAGTATCTACTTCAATCACTCATTTGAAGGTCTAGCAGCTGAGTTTAACTACGGTCATAAACAAGCTTTTGAGCAAATTAACTCTTTACCAGAAGCAGACAACATAATCTTCACCGACGTTTATGGTCAACCCTATATCTACTATCTATTTTATAATCAGTTTGATCCAGCCGAGTACCAAAAACTTACGTCATATGAAGATCAGGGTATAGATGTAGGCAAGGTAAGTAGGGTAGGAAATAAAATTGAGTTTCATCAGTTTGCTTCCACAGAAATATTCAATCATCCCAACACCTGGTTCGTTGGTACCAGAGGTAATATTCCCAATGATTTTGATATAAAAGACAAAAGGGTAGAATACTATAGTGAAATATCAGTACCTAACCAAGAACCCATGTTTAGGTTAGTAAAAACCGGTAACTATGAAAAATAAAACTTCGTCATTCTGGCTTGTCCAGAATCTAAAAAAACATCTACCTATTTTGCTCGTTCTCTTGCTCGCTGCTGCTCTCAGGTTATATTCTTTAGACAAATTCCCTGCCGGTCTCAATGCAGATGAAGCAGCCATCGGTTACAACGCCTACTCCCTATTAGAAACAGGTAAAGACGAACATGGTGCCGCCTGGCCATTGGTATTTAGATCTTTCGATGACTACAAACCATCCTTATATTTCTATCTTGTTCTACCTTTTGTTAAAGCCTTTGGTTTAAATGTTTGGTCAGTTAGGCTCCCCTCAGCCATCTTAGGAATAGCATCTGTCTACCTCATCTACCTTCTCACAAATCAGTTATTTAACCAGGGGAAAGGTCGGACCTTAACAGGAGGAGTCTTAAACGACGGGCTCGCGACCAAAGGGAGCGGAAGGTCCGACCTTATTGGTTTGTTAGCCGCCCTTATCCTAGCCATCTCGCCTTGGCATCTACACTTCTCCAGAGGAGGTTGGGAGGCAAATGCAGCCTGCTTCTTAACCATCTGGGGTGTCTGGGCCTTTATCAAAGCTCTAAACAAACCAAAATACTTCTACCTTTCGGCTCTTTCGTTTGTTCTATCCTTGTATGCCTACCACTCTATGCGTGTAATCTCACCCTTGCTGTTTTTAAGTTTAGTCGTTGTCTACTGGTCTAAACTAAAACCATTAGTTAGTCTGAAGACTATCAACAAGCACCTAGCTCTCTCGGTAGTTTTAGGCATCTTTCTCTTAATACCAGTTACCAAGCAAATGTTTGACTCTCAGGGCACCTCTCGTTTTGCCGGTGTCTCGGTCTTCTCAGACCAGGGGCCACTATGGGAAGCCTTAGAAAGGCGCCGCCAGTCACCCAACTCAAACTCAATACAAACTAGACTTATCCACAATAAGTATCTAACCTACTCCAGGCGATTCCTTTCTAACTATCTCTCTCACTACTCACCCAGATTCTTGTTCATAACAGGCGACGAAATAGCCAGAAGCAAGGTCCCCGGAATGGGGCAGTCATACTTGTTACTAGCGCCATTTTACTTACTTGGAATACTTAGTTTACTCAAAGTTAACACTAAGGGTAAAAAAGTTGTTCTATTCTGGTTCCTAGTAGCTCCTTTAGCAGCGGCTCTCACCTTCCAATCACCTCATGCCTTAAGGGCTCAGAACATGGTTATTCCACTAAGTATTATTACCTCTCTGGGCATCTATCAGTTCTTTATCTATTTAAAGAATAATAAGCTAGTATCCTTAGTCTCTACTACTTTATTCTTTACTCTGCTAACCTACAGTACCACTCGTTATCTTCACCAGTACTATGTCCACTATCCTCAAGAGCTTGGTTTCGCTTGGCAGTACGGCTTTCAAGAAGTGGCCAACTACGTAAAAGAAAACGGTAATCAATATGATTCCATCATTATTTCCAATCGCTATGATCAACCATACATCATCATGGCCTTCTTCATGCAATACCCACCAGACAAATTTCAACAGGAAATAGAGCTAGTTCCTAGAGACAAGTTTGGCTTCTCAACCGTCAATGCTTTTGGCAAGTTCAAGTTCAAAGCCATCAACTGGGAGCTAGATAGTCAAGAAAAGAACGCCCTAATCATCACCACAGAAGAAGGTGTCCCAGAAGGCACGGAGCTTATTCACCAAGTCTTGTTTCCTAGTGGTGAGCCTGCTTTCAAGTTTTACAAGTCTACTCATATATAATTCAGGTTGCTTATGAAAAAACAGACCCTTTCGGTAGTTTTGGCTACATTTAATGAAGAAGACAATATTGTTGATTGCATTAAGTCTTTCAAAAGTATTGCCAATGAAATAATCGTGGTAGACGAATCTTCAACCGATCAAACCAGGCAACTAGCTAAAAAAATGGGAGCCACAGTCTACAATGTTAAACACGAACCTATCTTTCATATCACCAAAAACAAAGCTATCAAAAAGGCCACCAAAGACTGGATTCTACAACTAGACGCAGATGAAAGACTTACCTCCGCTTTAAAAAAAGAAATTAAACGCCTACTGGCCGGTAGATACTTTGGGGTTGATTCTTGGTTATCACCAATAAAAAGGTCTTTACTTGTCTTTTCCAAACCCAACTCTTTAATCCAGCCAGCCGCCGCCTACTGGCTCCCCAGAAAGAATTTATTCTTAGATAGATACCTAAAAAACTGCGGTCAGTACCCAGATCCAGTTATTAGGTTATTTCAACGTAATCAGGCCATCTTACCTGCCAAAGACGTGCATGAACAAATGGAGGTCAAAGGCACAGTTGGGTGGATGCAAGAAGAACTAGACCATCTCTCTTCACCTAGATTCGAAAGATATCTAGATCGTGAGAATCGCTACTCCAGTTTACAAGCCAGTCACTTGTATAACCAAAAAGTCAAAATTACCTTCTTTAATACTCTTAACTATCTCTTCTTCAAGCCTTTAAAAACATTTTTCTCACTCTACTTTAGACATAGGGGATTCTTAGATGGTTTTCCCGGCTTTGTCTTCTCTCTCTACTCAGGTTTTCACCACACCTTTTCATATATGAAGCTTTGGGAGTTATATAAAAACAAATGACAGAAAAAATCAGACTTCAACTAAACTCAGGCCAGCACTCAAAAGGTAGGGGAGTGGGTTTCTACACCAGCAACCTAACTAAGGCTTTAAAAAAGAACTCTACTATTAAATTAGTCACAGCCAATCCAGACCTAGTCCACTATACTTTTTTTGACCTTTTTTACCCCACTCTTCCTTTCAACAAGAGTTGTCCAACCATTGTCACCATTCATGACCTTACTCCTTTGGTCCTACCCAAACTCTACCCCAAAGGTCTAAAGGGCACTATAAACCTGTTAAGACAAAGGCTTTCTTTGGTCAATGTTTCAGCCGTCATCACCGACTCTCAAAACTCCAGAAGAGATTTAATGAAGCTGTTCCTCCTTCCACCAGAAAAAATCTTTGTCACATCACTAGCTGCAAGCAAAATATACCAAACAACCCCTTCACCAATTTCAGTAGGTAAAATAAAATCAAAGTTCAACCTGCCAGATAAGTTCATTCTCTTTGTCCCTTCAGGCCCAAATCCAAATAAAAATATTCCTCTCCTAGCAGAGGCTACCAAGGCTCTGAAAATCCCCTTGGTGTTAGTTGGTGGTGGTATAGTTACAAAAATTCCACCCGGTCAAGTTCATAAAGAGTTGCAAGATCTGGCCAAGATAAAAACCTACTCTCATGTTATTGCACCCGGTTTCATCACCAACAAAGAGCTTCTAGCTTTTTATTCATTGGCTACGTTTTACTGTCAACCCTCGCTTTACGAAGGTTTTGGTCTACCAGTTTTGGAAGCCATGCATGCCGGTTGTCTAGTTGTCTCAAGTCACGCCAGTAGCCTGCCAGAAGTTTACTCTCCTGGTACCATCACCTTCGACCCCAACAGTCTAGAAAGTCTGCAAAATGCCCTAAAGAAAGCTCTCGATCTTTCCAAAAAAGACAAAATCTCTCTTATTAAAGAGGCAAAAGATGTAGCTAAACAGTTTACTTGGAAAAAAACCACTCAAAAAACTATAGACGTTTATAGTCAAGTTCTTTCATCATGAAGAAGCTCTCTCTAGTCTTTATTGTCTGGGTAGTCATTATTTATGCGCTTACCGTTAAAAGTGCCAGTCCAGCCTTTTTTGACTACTCATACGAATCAACCTCAATGATCAAGGAGTCCTTCCCTAATGTCAGACATCTACTCAATTTCGACGGAGGTCACTATCAAAACATCTCTAGCTTCGGTTACATCCAAAAATTCCAAACAGCCTTTTTCCCGCTCTATCCTGCTTTAATCAGTTTTTTAGGTTCTCTAACTCAAAGCCATTTAATCTCCGCTCTAGTTATCTCTCTTCTCTGTACCTATCTCTCTATCTGGGTTCTAGCTAAGTTGTTTAAAGCTCCTCAGTCCGTCTTAGTCTTAATCTTCTTTCCCTTGTCTTTCTTCTTTCTAACCGGCTATACAGAGAGTCTTTTTCTCCTTTTGTCTCTTTTGTCTTGGCATCTCTTTAAGAAGCAACGCTATTTCTCTTCGGGCATTTTCGGTTTCTTAGCCTCCCTCTCTAGGTTCTACGGAGTTCTATTGTTTCCATCGCTTCTTTTGGAGTTCTTCCTAAAATTACCTAAAAGCAAGCGCTTCAAGCTCTCTTCTTATATTCAAGTCATACCCTTGCTCTTAATTCCTCTAGGCTTAGCAGTCTACATGTACTTTTTAGAACTTAAGTTTCAAGACCCCCTCTCCTTTATTCACGCATTATCTTTATGGAGTAAGTCTACAGTCATTTTTCCTTTTCAAACTATCTACCGTTACTACAAAATGCTAACCACGGTCTCACCAGCCATTATCCAGTACTGGGTAGCCTTACTAGAAATATCTAGCCTAATAATCGGTCTTCTAGCCTCATATATTCTTTTTAGGCAAAAACAACTTTCCTACTCACTTTATGTCTTTCTAGGCTCAATCATTCCTTCATTTACCGGCACTCTCCAGTCTCTCCCCAGATATCTATTAGTCTTATTTCCTGTTTACTTCATAAAATTCCCTCCTAAACTTCGCCTGCCTCTTCTTGTGGCTGGCTTTACTCTACAACTAGTTCTTTTAACTGCTTTCCTCTCTGGTAAATTCATTGCATAGGGTTGTAAATCTCTTTGGTGCGTATTATAATATAGGGCACTGTCTCGTATCGCACATTTACAGGAGGTTATATGTATTTACCAGTTGTATCTGCATTGTTATGCGGAGTATTGATTGCAGTAGTTGCCATACTCACCAGTAAGTACTGGATGAGTGATTTAGGCCGCTTTATTCACAAATTGAGATCCAGTTGGGAAACTGCAATTGAGGAGTTCAACTCTCAACTTAAACCCCCCGAAGATTCGGATTCACAAGGAGAATAACCATGAGCAATACAGCCAAGTTTTTACTAGGCATTTTTATCGTTTCACTGGTAGTTGGCAGCATTTGTGCAGCCGTATTTCTACGTCGTGTTGATCCAGGTGAAGTTGGCGTTCTTATAGATTACGGTCGTGGCTCACTTCGAAACGAGCCCGTTGTCTCAGACGTACCCACTGCAAAATACTTTATTGTCAACCCTATTACCCAGCGACTGGCTAAATACCCAGTCAAACAACAAACCTTAGCACTTAAGGCCATCATTGAGAATAACCAGGTAGTTGGTGGTGATGCGGCCAAGTGTAGTGATCAAGGTGGTATTCCTCTCTGGATCGACACCACTGTTCTTTGGCGTGTGAATCCTGATGAAGCCGCCGAGCTCTATTTGATTCGCCCTGGCTATAGTTTAGACATAGATAATGACGAAGTCGAAGCAGATGACGGTGACATTGAACAAACCGTTGTTCTTGTTAAAACTGTCGGTGCCATCAGTCAAGCTTGTAGCGAGTTCGCCTATACAGAAATCTTTGGTGAAGACCGTGATGCTTTTGGTGAGCGTATTGCCGAACTACTGCTTCCCGACTTAGAGTCTTCACATATTATCTTAGATGACTTTATCGTTGGCGAGATCAACTCAACCATCGAAATTGAAAATTCGCTTAGTACCAAATCCTCATCAGAACAGCAGGCTCAAGCTGCAATGTTTACAGCACAAGAGGCGCGTAATAAGGCTCAAGGTGAAGCCGACTCCGCAGTTATCACTGCCCAAGGTGAAGCCGATGCTGTGATTATTGCTGCTGGGGCCAATGCCGAATCTATTCGTATCGAGGCCGGCGCCCAAGCTGAAGCAATTCAATTGATTGCCGACGAGCTTGCCAAGCATGGTATGACTTTGAAGGATTGGAAATGGCTAGAAGAATGGGATGGTCAGACTCCAGAAACTCTGGTTCTTTCTGACGAAAATGGCTCACCTCTTCTGACTATTGATCTTGTGCCCACTCCTTCCGCTGAGTAATTAGTTCCAATGTGCGAGACACACAAAGGCTTGAAGCATCTGCTTCAGGCCTTTTTTATACCTCTTTCAATCACTTTCCTCTCGGGTAAATTCATTGCCTAAGTTTCGAAAAGTTGCATTAAATCCGTTAGTATACTAATATTATATTAATGAAGAATACCCGAAACAACACAACCAAAATTGCCATTTTTAAAGGAAAAAAAGTCAGAAAAATTATTTACAAAAATGAGTGGTGGTTTGTGGTTGAAGATATTACTTTAGCTCTAATTGATTCCAGAGACCCCAAACAATATATACAACGCATGAAGCAAAGAGATCTAGAGCTTAGCAAGGGGTGGGTACAAATTGTACGTACCCTTGAATTTAAGACGTCTGGAGGAAAACAAAAAATGAACTGTGCAAATACAGAAGGTGTCTTTAGAATAATCCAATCAGTTCCTTCTCCCAAAGCAGAACCCTTCAAACGCTGGCTAGCCAAAGTTGGTTATGAAAGAGTCCAAGAAATAGAAGATCCTGAGCTAGCCACCAAAAGAACCAGGGCTATATACAAAGCCAAAGGCTATTCAGATGGTTGGATAGAAAAGCGTATGCGCGGTATAGAGGTAAGAGAAACCTTAACAGATCAATGGAAAAAAAGAAATGTGGGTGAAGACCGTGAGTACGCAATTTTAACCGCAGAAATCTCTAAAGCCGCTTTTGGCATGACTCCATCACAATACAAAAAATTTAAAGGTCTAAAAAGAGAGAACCTAAGAGACCATATGAATGACCTAGAATTAATCTTTTCCATGCTTGGTGAAGCCTCAACTACAGAAATAGCCAAAAATAAAGATACCCAAGGTTTCACAGAGAATAAAACTGCTGCTCAAAAAGGTGGGCAAATAGCAGGTGGGGCCAGAAAGAAGTTAGAGTTTGAGTCAGGCAAAAAAGTAACCACCACTAAAAACTATCTATCCAATAAACACCCAAAAAACTTAAAGGCCAACACCTAAACACCTTCAGTTCAAAATCGTGTAAAATCAGTAACACGTTTATGAGCATAAAGAAGTGTTTTCATCATTTTATTACCTGGAGAATTGCTCTCATACTAATCGCCATATTGGCGATTTTTTTAATACCTCTTCGTACTGGCTACACTCTCCAAGAGAGTCTTTTTTCTTTTGGTGATCTAGCCACCATGTGGGCCAACTTCGACGGTCTCCACTATCTTTCCCTAGCCGAAAACGGCTACGAAAACCTCTACTCCAACAGTCAGTATGCTTTCTTCCCTGTCTATCCGTATCTAGTCAAGGCCTTTTCTTTCTTAGGTTCATATCTAACTAGCGCTTTGGTACTATCCAACCTATTCTTTGTTCTAGCTTTATATATTTTCTATCGCTTAATTCTCCTAGACTTTAAAAAGCCAATAGCCTTAAATACCATCTTTCTGCTCCTTATATTTCCCACCTCGTTCTTTTTCGGCTCAGCCAATCCAGAATCACTCTTTCTCTTTCTGGCTGCTTCCATGTTCTACCTGGCCAGAAAGAAACTCTTTCTCCCAGCCGCTCTAGTTGCCTTGGTTGCTTCATCTACCCGCTTTGTAGGTCTGTTTCTCTGGCCAGCCCTAGCTATCGAACTCTGGCAACAAAACAAAAGTAGTTTAAAACAAACCCTCAAGGATCCTCGCTCTGTCCTTATGCTTCTACCTCCCTTGGGCTTACTTTCATATATGCGTTTTCAGTTTTTGCACACCGGTAGTTGGATTACCTTCATTACCAGTCAACCCAGTTTCGGGGCCAATAGGGTGGTCAACAAGCTAATTCTCTTACACCAAGTTCTTTATCGCTACTTTAAAATGTTAACCTCCTTAAGCCCTTTTGCCGATCCTATCTACTTCACCGTTATCTTAGAATTAGTTGTCTCCGTTCTCTTTTTAGGCCTCGTCCTCCATACCTTCAAAAAAACCAGGCTTAGTTATGCCATTTTCGCTCTCCTTTCCTATCTTATACCTACTCTCACCGGTACCTTCTCTTCCATGCCTAGATACGTTATCACCATCTTCCCAGCCTTTATCGTTTTAGCCTTGTTCTTCAACAACTGGTCCAAAAGAAATCAAACCCTCTATATTCTTGTCTCAGTCCTACTTTCCATTATCTCGGTTGCCCTCTATACCCGTGGCTACTTCATAGCCTAAAGCCCCATAATATTGCATTTTGTATTAAACTAAGGTATAATCACGCCTTGTAATTGCACATTCACATTTATCTATATAAACCGTTTAATTAAGATTTATCAAAAAGGAGATAAGAATGACCCAAAAAACCATGGCAATTGATGTTGTCACTATGTTCCGTGCCCTAGCGGAATTGGAAGAAGAGTTTCTCGGCAAAGGCCGAACTTGGACTCACACAACCACAGATCAAAAAATCATCTTTGAACTATACCGCCGCTACATGCCGGCACTCTCCCGCCTCACCCGCATCAAATCTAAAGCCAGTACAGACTGGCAAGTTCTCAATGACTTCCTTGTGGCTGATAACTTCGATCCAATGTTCAACGGCCCCTTAGATGGCATTGGCGCAGTCTCGATTCTCGATATGCTGGTCAACTGGCTCGTAGAAGCCGGCATCTGCAATATTCTTGGTAATGACAGTGCCAAACACATTGGCTTCGAGATCCCAGCACATGGTCGTCAAGTCTATACCCCCACAGGCTTCAAAAGTCCTTTGGTAGGCTTGGAAACCAAGTCAGGCGATCTGTTATGGCTAGCCATTCCCGATCAAGTCCCAGTCGATCTTGTAGACATGATCCGCATTGCCTTCACAGCTATGTCCAGACCTTCCGTCATATCAAGACGTCAGTCACCAGATGTCATCACCACGGTTCAGGTTCCTGAAGTCAAGTTCGACGTCAAGCCTGACATTGCTCCACTATTGGTCAGTGCCTTCACTTTCGACGAAGCCCGCTCACGTTGGTATATCGATCAGGCAATGCAGCAATTCAAGTTCGCAATGAACAAAGAGGGTGCCCGTGCCAAAGTGGCTACTGGTATAGCCATGCGCAAAGGTATCTCTCTTAATGAACCAAAACCATTGGTTCTTAATCAGCCTTTCATGGGTTGGTTCACCCAACCTGGCGCTCCCACCCTGCCTATTGCCATTTTCTATGCTGATTATGGTTCATGGCAAGCAGCTGGCGATCTTCGCAGTCTATAAACTATTTTCAAGGAGAAAATTATGGCAAGCTTTACCAACTCAATCTTCGATATTGGTGGTGCCTTTGCAATCACAGAAAAAGATGAATTCTTAGGCCCAGACCGTGTCTGGAATGCTATCAATGAATTCCACCAGGAGTTCCTTCCTCTCTTAGAGGCCATTCGCCCCTTTGTTCACCAACTTCAAGCAGAAGGCTTGCTTGAAGCCCGAATCTCTTGGCTGGCCAAGGACATCAATGAATGGTTTAAGGAGCGTGGTTTCACCATTGAACTTAAGCAGACCGGCCCCAATACCTTCTATGCAGGCTCAATCTATGAGCAATTAGTTCACTGGCTACATGCTGGTCTCAAACGGTCTCTTCAAGCCAAAAATGGCACTCTCTACCCCGACGCAGTATTTATGGAAAACGGTGTCGAGTTCTTCACCTCGCCAGTTCACCAGAACCACGTCACTGCCCGATTGGCCACCAAGTCAGAGAAAGACACAGTCTACATGACAGTCCTTCGCAATCCTCCCACCACTCCATTTGGTTTACTGACTTTGGCGCGAGACATTCAGATGTCGCTTTTTGCAAACCATGATCATGATGGTCTTGTATTCCCCATGGTAGATCTAGACGTAGAGACAGATATTGCCTGGCTAAAAGGGCTTTGGACAACCCAGAAATCTTCTGGTGACATAGCTCGCGTCAGTGAGGCCAAGCAGCAAAGTATCCTCAAGATGGACGAAACAGGTGCTTTGGCCAAAAGTGCAATGGGTATGGCTGTTACCTTGGAAATGTGTGTCATGCCGCGCCCCGCACTTTTCATCAACGAACCCTTCCTCTTTTGGATCGCCCGCGAAGACTACCCCCTACCTCTCTTCTCAGCCTGGGTAGACTACGACACCTGGAAAAACCCAGGTGGTTTAGAATAATTTACTTCAATACTCATCAATACTCATCCCCCGCAACTGCGGGGGATTTTTTTGGTCAAAAAATATACAATGTCACTAAACCTATGAAAATCTATTTAATCATCCCCAGTTTCAATGAAGGCCAGCGCCTAGCCAAAACCTTAAAAGAAACTAAAAAGTTCATAGCAGAGAAAAACACCATAGTGGTAGACGACGGTTCAAGAACTCCAGAAACTTTACCAAAAGGCTCCCAAACCATCCTTATTCGCCACGAGCTAAATCTAGGCAAAGGTGAAGCCATGAAAACCGGTGCCAAGTACGCTTTCAACAACGGAGCCAACGCCATTATCTACATAGACGCCGATCTCCAGCACAACCCCAAGTATCTGCCTAAATTCAAAAAACTCTTGAAAGACAATGATCTAGTTTTTGCTTCTAGAGTACCCACTCTTGGAGCACCTCTAGTTCGTCTTCTAGGCAACAAGTTTGCTTCCATATACATCAACATTCTCTTTGGTATCTATATCTCAGATCTTTTATCAGGTTACCGGGCTTTAAACAAAAAAGCCTACCAACTACTTAAGTGGACCTCTCCTCGCTACGGTGTAGAAACAGAAATGGTCGCCAGGCTAGGCAAGTACAAACATAAGTTAAACTGGGTAGAGTTTCCTGTAGAAACAATTTATGTAAATAAGTACAAGGGTGTTACAATCATAGATGCAATTAAAATTTTATTTAACTCAATATGGTGGAAGCTTTCCTAGGTATTCAGATCATCTCAGTTTGTTTTGCAGTCTTCATGCTCTACGTCACCTTTCTACACAGCAAAAGAGGTAATCTAAACAAAAAGGAATCATATATTTGGAACCTTCTTTGGTTTGTCTTTATCTACTTCGCTCTCTTCCCCAAAGTCTTAAATCCAGTTTTAGACCAGCTATTTGTCTCTCGAACCATGGATCTACTTATGATCGTTGCCTTCATGATTCTAGCTTACCTAGGCTTCATGAATCACGTTGGTATCAAAAACCTACAAAACCAAATCAGAAAAATAGTTAGCCAAAAAGCAATTAAAAAAGCCAAAAGAGGCTAGGGGTCCTACCCTAAAAGGAGGTCTCGGCCGCAGTGCCGGACCGGGCCCATCGGCCATAGGGCCGAAGGAGGGTCGTACCCCTGTCTCTCCTCTGTCATCTCGACCGTAGTGGAGAGATCCCTGTCAGTAGTACAGATTATCAATAAACCAAATAATTACTTTATTGTAAAATTATCAACCACAGATATTCCTTTTCCTATCCCTCTCTCCCCTCTGTCATCCCGGGGTTCAACCTCCAACGAGACAGGGGTCCTACCCTAAAAGGAGCGACTCCAGTCGCGGGCCCATCGGCCATAGGGCCGAAGGAGGGTCGTACCCCTCTATCCTGTCCATTTATAGAATATAAACAAGATATACTATAATCAGAATATGAAAAAAACTACTGTAGACAAAAACAAATGTATCGGCTGCTTCGCCTGTGAAGACTCAACCGATGGTCTATTCAAAGTAAAAGATGGTCTAGCCAAACTCAACCCCAAGGCAGATCTTAAAGATTCCAAGGTTCAAGAAAAAATCAAGCTGGCCATAGAGGTTTGCCCTGTCCAAGCCATCAAGAATAAATGAAGATCTCAGTAATTACCCCGTCATTCAATCAAGCCAAGTACTTAGAACAAACCATAAAGTCTGTTGTCACACAAAGCCACAAAGATATAGAGTACTTAATCTTCGACGCCGGTTCTACCGACGACTCTGTAGACATCATAAAAAAATACGCTAAAAAATACCCCAAAATTATCAAATGGCAGTCCAAAAAAGATAAAGGCCAAGTAGATGCTCTAAACAAAGGCTTGGCTATGGCAGCAGGGGACATCATAGCCTACATAAACTCAGATGACTACTACCTTCCAGAAGCCTTCAATAAAATCGTCACTGCTTTCAAAGAAAATTCAAACACACAATGGCTAGTAGGCAACTGCCAGGTCACAGCCAAAAACTTAAGCTGGACCTTTAAACTAAAACATCTAGTTCCCATCCACAAATCAAAAAGCTGGCTTTATCTGTCAAACTGGATAAACCAGCCAACTGTCTTTTTAAAGAAAGACTTGGTTAATAAGGTAGGTAAGTTCAATCCAGAATACAACTATGCTTTCGACTATGACTACTGGCTTAGATGCTCTAAGATAGCCCTTCCAAGTCGTTTAAAACAAAGTCTAGCTGTCTTCAGGGTTCATGGTTCATCCAAGGGTTCGTCAGGCTACCAAAAGCAGTTCAGAGAGCAGCAACAGATAATCACAAGTTTTACAGACAATATATTTATGAGGTCACTCCACAATTTATTCAATTATTTCATTGTTAAGTCTTATCAGGTTATAAAATGACTCAGGTAAAAAAACATTTCGATCAAGTAGCTAAAAATTACGATCAGTACAAAGAAAATAATAAATTTTACTACGACAACTTAAAGAAACTTTTATCCAGCTTCATTCCAAAAGACAAACACATATTAGAGATCGGCTGCGGAACTGGAGATCTTCTTGCAAGTTTAAATCCTAAAGTCGGTTACGGCCTGGACTTGAGTCCTGAGATGATTAAACTTGCCAAGATAAGACACAGTTCAAGTAAGAATCTTTCATTCTCAACTCAATCTATCAACAAATTCAAAAGCAAGAATCTCAATTTTATCTTTATGGCTGATGTCATAGAACACCTAGAAGACCCACAAAAAACATTCACTCAAATTAGTCAGATCATGACAAAAAATACTATCTTTATATGTACTTACGCCAATCCTATTTGGGAACCTGTTCTTATGCTGGCAGAAAAACTGAAACTAAAAATGCCAGAAGGGGATCACTATAGAATTAAGTTTAAAGATATAGAATCCATCCTTAAAAAGTCTGATCTCGAATTGACTACACATAACTTCAACCTATTGCTTCCAATTAACATTCCTCTTATTACTACTTTTACCAACAAGTATTTAGCGCCTATTCTAAAGCCTTTATGTTTTATTGAATATTTCGTTGCTCAGAAAAGATAGTTTTACCAGGCTTTAAATTTCATAAATCCAAACCAAGTCATTTTCAAAAGTAGCCAACCATGTTTAAATCGACTAATATTCGTAGATCCATACACTCTCTCTCTATATCGTACTGGCACCTCTACAACCTTTAGGTTTTGCTTTATGGCTCCAAAGATTAAATCAAAATCTCCAAAAGGGTCAAACTCTCCAAAGAACTTGCGATTCCTAGCAATTTTTTCGTAATTCTTTTTAAGCAAAACCTTTGTGCCACACAAAGTATCTTTGAATCTTTGGCCTAATATGTAACTAAACAACACTCCAAATATTCTATTTCCTAATTTATTCAAAGTTTGCATTGCCTGTTTCTCCATCGGATACACCATTCTACTACCGTTCACGAACTCTCCTTCACCAGAGACAATAATTTTATAAAACTTAAGTAAATCTTTTGGATTCACCGTCAGATCAGCATCCAGAATCATAAGAATATCTCCTTTGGCCTTTTTAAAACCTAACCTTACCGCATCTGCTTTTCCTTTCCCTTTTTGTCTATACGCAGATACTTTTATGTGCTTAGGATATTTTTTCTTTAATTCAACTCCAATAACCTTCCAGGTTTCGTCGGTAGAGTGTCCTTCTACAAAAACAATTTCTTGCCACTTGCCAAATTTAGGAATTGATTTAATAGTTCCACCAATATTTCCACTTTCGTTTCTAGCTGGAACAACAATTGACACGGAATAATCTTTACCTGTTTTAGGCTTTATCCTCGCGATCACCGAGGTTATTAAGCCCAGTCGGTTAAAGAGCGGTAGATGAGCTAACCAGCGATTTACAAGCTGGGAGAGTACTGGAATGTCTACTGGTAAAAGCAGTCTCCTGTGTCTGCTAATCATTTCAAAGCCTGCCAGCTCTAATAAATTAACTAGGTCATCTTGATCAAGCCAATTTTGCTCACCTACCTTGTTTCTCAATCCAAAAAATGAAGCCACCTTTAAAATTGGTTCCCACAAGTGATTGTAGTAAGTAACCACTAATCTGGTTTCATGGTTGCAATAAGCTTGTAATCTAGACAACTCTTTCTGTACATCCAGCAAATCTCCTACCAGGTTATTTACAATTACATAGTCATACTTCTTGACTTTTTTTGGAAGCTGAAGTAGTCCATCTTTTTCGGTCACAACCATTTTGCTTACCTTCTTTGGTACCCAAAAATTTATGAGCTTCCTTAGGTCGTCTTGATAGTATTTCCTTAAACTAGTTCTATTCATTTAATCAAATTTAGGTTATCTTACTATAAACACTCCCATTACATTTCATTTTTGATTTTGAGGATCATGAAAACCAAAACACCAAAATTAATACCAATCCTATCTATTCTAACCTTTGCAATTACCGCCGCCGCTTATTTAGTTTTTGGTAAGGAGGGAATATTCTATGCCCTTGATCCGGATATCGTTTATTTTACTAATGCATTATCCTGGATAAAGGCACATCAAATTCATTATATTGATCACCCTGGCACTCCATCTATTTTCTTACTCAGCCAAGGCTTAATACCTTTGAGGTTATATGTAAAACTTTTAACTCAACAATCTTTTCTGTCTTGGGTAATTGAGAACTTCTCTTTCATGTTTATCTACGCCAGACTTTTTAACTCACTTATCCTCTCATTGGCCACATACTTTTTTCTAAAATCTGTTCACATCTCTACTAAATCTCACCTTATCACTCTACTTACATGGTTGGTGATTTCAACATTTTCTCCTTTCTTTTTCTTGGGTTCTACCATTTCACCGGAAGCCACTTCCTTTCTCATTGTCTCTATTTGGATTTTTCAATACTCTCTTTTTGAGAAGTACCCTCACGGTCTAAGACTACTTCTTTTATCACTAACTGCCGGCTTAGCAATCGCCAACAAGTTTTCAAATCTATTTATAGCCCCAATAACATTGGCTCTCGTTTTTCAGTTTTACTCAAGTCAAAAACATAAAAAAATAAAATTCGCTATTACTAACTCAATAGTAATCTGCTCAGGTTTCATTTTGGGAACCTGGCCAATTCGATCAAGATATCCTCAAATACTAAGTTGGGTTGGGCGATTAGCTACCTCGTCTGGTATCCACGGTTCTGGTTCTAAATCAATCTTCAATCTTAATAGTTATCTTCAGTCTTTTGGATCTTTTATTAATTTGGAAAAGAATCTAGTCATCGCTTTACTTCTAATCATGTTTATCTTGTTGATAGGTCTGATCTCAAGAATCAGTCATTTCACAAAGCAGAGGTCCGCTCTACTTCTGGGTGCTGGTCTGGGTTTTTTAGTCTTTGCCAAGTATCCACTTAGTCATTATCAGTTGGCAAACCTATCCATTATCATCTTCATTCTTTTGGGTAGCCTACCAAGAAGAAAACTTTTCACTCTAGTCCTTATTCTCTTACTAATCCCAGGTTTCATCAAAAACCTCACTAGATATCAAAGCTTAATTTCCTCGGCAGCTTTAAAAACAGTTTCGCTCGAAAGATATATAGATAGTCACCCATCTAAACAGGCCACGGCTTGGGAATGGGGAAGGTCTCATGATTTTGCCTTGCTTTGGGGTAGAGCTTGGTCGGGCGGTGTCTACGACCAAGAATTAACCATGCAAGTGCCAGACTTATTTGAATTAAAAACAGGTTTCAAATATATTAATACGAGTTATCATGACCGGCTTCCAGTCTTTGATGTTTGTTGGGACCAGTTATATATCCAAGAAGTGTCGGCCAAGGACTTTTTAAAGCTGCATTCAGATCGTTCTCTTACGTTTACTGCCATAGAAGGAACTGGGAATATGGGAGTTGTTAACTCAAATCATTGTTTGGATAAATAAGTTTTCTACAAACTCATTATTGTTCTTGACTTTAGTAAAGATAATGCTATTATGAGATACACATGGCAACCGAACAAAGATTTGATCCCAAGAAATATTTTGATCTTATAGCTAAGATTGCTAAGGAATTCAGAAGTTCACGGGAGTATGAAGAGACAATTGATATTTTAATGGACTGTTGGAGTAACAAAGGCACAGTTTTTACCATGGGATGTGGTGGGTCGGCTTCAACAGCTACTCATTTTGCTGCTGATTTAGCTAAAACTGTTATTCCACATTACAAACACAAGTTGGGCTTTAAGACCGTTTCCTTGGTAGACAACATACCCTTAGTAAGCGCATGGACAAATGATAAAGGTTGGGGTAGTGTTTTTTCTGGTCAACTCAAACCCTGGCTTACAGATAACGACATTGTAGTTGGTTTTTCAGTTCATGGTGGTTCCGGTTCGGATGAAGCTGGACCTTGGTCTCAAAATTTATTAGCAGCTATGAAACTAGCTCAAAAAAGAGAAGCAAAAATTATTGGCTTCAGCGGTTTCGACGGAGGAGTTATGAAAAAAATGGCCGACGTCACCTTGGTGGTTCCAGAAAGTTCAGAAGAATATGGAACTCCAGTAATCGAAGCCTTTCATGGTGTTCTTACTCACGCCATTGTTTTTGATCTTAAAGAAAGAATAAAAAATGATTAGATCAGAACGCAAACCTATGAATTCTTCAGGTTGGTTTCTAGATTCTGGAAATCTAGAACAAGTTAAAAAATGGCAAGAAGTTGTTGGCGGTATCACTACCAACCAACTTATTCTGTTTGAGAAAGACAATATATTCAATATCCCTGAGCATCTAACAAAGATGTGCGAAATTGTCGGTTCGAACTTTCCAATCTCCATTGAATTACCGGATAGCCAGGCCTCACTCGAAGAAATGATTAATCTGGCTGTTGCTTATCACGATATGTTTCCTAAAAATACCGTTGTCAAAGTGCCTATTATCCCAGATGACGTTAAGGGTCTCAAGGTAATTTCTGCCCTAGTTAAAAGAGGTATCCAAACCAACGCCACCATTGGTATCAATGAAGCCCAGCTAATGCTTGCTGCTGAAGCATCACGTCGTTACTGTGGAGAAGGAGCAACATACATCAGTCTTTTCTGGGGCAGAGCTATGGAAAATGAAAAAAATGGTGAGGGTAGGGGACCAAGAGAGGTCTTAGATACTACACTAACTTATCTAGCTAATCACAATCTTGATACCAGAGTCATCATCGGCAGTGTTCGTGAGTCATCCCAAGTCATCGAAGCCTTCGAACAAGGGGCAGATATCGTCACCGTCCCTCCCAAGATACTAGACAGGATAATGTTTACCACCAGAGGCCAAGAGACAGTTGAGCAGTTCGACGCTGCTTATCATAAAGTCAAAGATGATCCTCGCTTAAAACTTATTTAATTAATACAACATCTCTAAGATGCTTAACACTTTTTTCATGGATCTAGTTTTGTAATCCGCATTGGTATTTATTGCTTCTTCAATTTTTTCCGGTAAATCTTCATCGTGTAAAAAGATTATTGTTTTGCAGTCAACTTGTTTACCCACCTCTACATCGCTAGCTTTGTCTCCCAAGAAGACACTTGCAGTTAAGTCAATATTTAGATCCTTGGCTGCTTGTAGTAATAGTCCTGGTTTCGGTTTTCTACAATCACACTCACAAGTTAGTTGAGCTATCACACCTTTAGGGTGGTGTTGGCAAATATATGCATTGTCTACTTTGGCACCATTTTTAACTAGCAACTCATGAGTTCTCTTTTCAATCTTGTTCGATATCTCCTGACTCATCTTGCCCTTGGCTATTCCTGGTTGATTAGAAATCTCAATTACCGGTATTCCCTCTTTATTAGCCCAAGCTATTATTTCATCAACTCCCTTCACTAAGCTTACATCTTCTGGTTTTTGAGCTGAATCCCACCCGTAATCATATCTGACCATATGGATCATAACGCCATCTCGATCAATCAATAAAGCTCTTTCATTACTCATTATTATCTAAGATTAGCTAGAGATACTGTTCCTTGATAGTCAATATTGAAAGGAATGTGTTTCAAGCCTTGTTTTTCTAAAGCTTCTATTAGTTTTCTACCATTACTGTCACAGTAAAACAAGAAAAAACCACCTCCACCAGCTCCCATTATCTTTCCCCCAATCGCTCCACTTTTTAAAGCCGCTTCATACCAAGTATCAATCTCCATGTTGGTTGTCTTGTCCCTCTTTCTTTTAAGTAGCCAATGTTTGTGAAGTAGTTTGCCAAAGTCTTTAACCTTGCTATCAACCAAGGTTGTTCTAATTTTATCACCTAACTCTTGAACCTCTCCAAGATTTCCCAAGATTTTTACATCCTTCTGTTCTGTTGCTTTTTTTTGCTCTGCCAACACCGTCTTAGATTTCCTTCTTATTCCTGTATAAAACATATATAGGTAACGTTCTAGCTCTCTCACAAAATCCTCATTGTAGGCATCTTTGTCTACTCTTACTCTACCTTCTTGGTTAATTTCAAAATTAGTTAAACCTCCAAAAGATGCTATATATTCATCTTGTTTTCCGCTTGGTAACTTAAGTCGATTTATAGCTATTTCACAGGCCTCTTCGGCTAATTGTTCCTTTGAAACAGTCTCACCTTTGTATTCATGTAGCGCTTTAAGCAGACCTACCGTAAAGGCCCCAGATGAACCAAGTCCTGTCTGACCACCTATATCGGAAATCGAAACTATTTCCAGCGGTTGTTCTATTTTAGTTAGTTGCAAGGACTCTCTTATTAAACCATTTTCAATTTCTTTTACTTTTTTAACCGTTTCTGTTTTTGAGTATTTAATTAAAAATTCATCATAGTACTTTCTTTCTTGAACAATTACATATATATATTTATTTATTGCAGCTGATGTAAAACGACTTCCAAAGTTTTTATAATATGATGGTAAATCAGTTCCTCCTCCACCTATAGATATCCTCATTGGTGACCTGGTAATAATCATTTTTGTTTGTAAATAGTTTTTACCAAGTTTATTACCTCTAATCCGTCTCTACCAGAACCAGATAATAAGCTTATGTTTTTCAAGCTATGTTTAATATTTTTCCACTCATTTGTCCAAGAAATATCTTCACCTTCATAATTCCATACTTTTTCTTTTGGTGCTTTTCCTGGCACTCTCTTACCTAAAGTTAAACTTTCTAATCCATAAGAACCACCCAAACCATTTATTTTTAAGAACCCCTTTTTACCATACACTTCAAAAACAAATTTATTTTTCCACTCTGTCCAACCGGCATGTATCATGGCCACTTCATTTTTATTTTTCAAAGTAACAAAAACATTATCCTCTACAGTAACAGGCCAAAAACTAGTTGTCAAAACAGACTGTATTTCATCAACTCCTTCCATGAACCAGTTAGCTAAGTCTAAAAGATGTGCTCCTTGATCTATTAGTTCACCTCCACCGGATACACTTTTTTTCATTCGCCATTCCTTTTCGTACCCCGGCCTACCTCCATGACCATAATCTGCCTTAATGTACATCAGTTCTCCTATCTCTCCTCTTTTAAATAGACCAAAAGCCTTCCAAATTGCCGGATGGAATCTATGATTATAGCCGGCCTTATATATTAACTTTTTCCGCTCTGCTAGGTTTACACACTTTTTAATATCTTCGAATTCAATCCCCAGTGGTTTTTCGCACAATACATGTTTACCAGCTTTCAGTGCTTCTTCAGAAATTTTTGTTAGCCAATCATGAGTTGTGGCAATTATCACCAGCTCAACATCTTTGTCTTTAATCGCTTTCCTCCAATCTACAGAGGTTTGTCCTCCAACCATAGCTGCCAACTCATTTGCCTTTTTTAGATCCACATCTATTATCCAAGTCACCTTATCAGTCTTACTATTTTTAACCACAACTCCTCTTTTCTTTCCGATCAATCCAGCTCCAATAATTGCTACTTTCATTTCTTAATTAAATTATTAATAGTATATTCATCCAGCCGTCTTAAGCTAAGCCAATCAGACTTAGCTAAACTATTTATTTTTATTCTATCCCATTTTTGCCAATCATCGTATATTGCGGAAATAGTTTTACCAGTTAAGGGCTTTGATTTGCCAGAGGCTAACCACAAACAAAGATTGGCAGCCATAAGAGGATCTTGCCCGCCTTTTTTCTTTTGCTCCATTAGCTTTCTCCACTCATTTTTGCCTACCTTTATTTCACCGGCATCAAGCATTTCATCAAACATGTCTGTATTAATTGCTCCAGGAGCAATTGCATTAATTCTAATATTCTTATCTCTCACTTCTTCAGCCATTATTTCAGTTAATCTAACTACTCCTGCCTTCGCTACTGCATAAGCCGAAAAATTCTCCCTAATTCCTAAAGCACCTCCACCAGAAAAATTAATAATCACTCCCTTCTTTTGTTTTAGCATTTGGGGGATTACTGTTCTACTACATAGCCAAGTTCCTAATAAATTAGTTTTTATTGTCTTTTCCCAGTGCTCTATATCATTAGTTTCTATTTTTCCAATTGGGCCCTGGATTGCCGCAGCATTGATTAATACGTCAATTTTTCCTATCTTTTCCATCTCTTTTTTTAAAATATTTTCAACTTGCTCTTTTTTCGATATGTCTATCTTTAAGCTGAAGCACTCATTTGATATTTTACTCAACTCTTTTTTTAGCAATTCCAATTTATTACCACTTCTACCAACAAGTAAAACTTTATAGTTGTTTTCTAAAAAAGACTTAGCAATCACCCGACCAATTCCTCCGGTTGCTCCTGTTATAGCCACTAATTTATTATCATTTCTATCTTTCATATTTTCTTGCTAAATAACTGCTGGCTTTATGTAAAGAAGAGAAAGTTCCTAAATCAAACCAAACGTCTTTTCTTCTTAATAACTTCAATTCGCTTAAGTCAAGATACAAATTATTCAATTCACTAATTTCCAACTCACCTCTTTTAGAAAGTGTTAATTTCTCAATCAATCCAAAAACCTTGTTATCAAACAAATGGGGTCCAGTTACTACCCAGCTAGTTTTAGGTCTTTTTGGTTTCTCTTCAATTTTTATAATTTTATTATTTTTATCATAAACTGGCACTCCAAAACGTTCTGGGTCATTCACTTTATGTAAAAAACTTACCGATCCACTTTTAAAATTATCTACTTCTTTTTTATAATCCCTTCCAAATATATTATCCCCAGCCACAACCATTATCTCATCATTTCCAACAAGCTTTCGACAACGTTGAATCGCTTCTGGCATCCCCATTGGTTTCGGTTGTCTTACCCAACTAAGTTTTACTTTTTTGTCATTAAAATTAGCCACTACTTTCTTAACTTGATTTTCGAAGGGTGGTCCAGTCACAATTATTATTTCCTTTATTCCAGACTCAATTAAGGTTTTTAATCCCCAAAATATCATTGGTTGGTTGTAAACGGGCAATAAATGTTTGTTAATAACTCTTGTAACGGGATATAGTCTAGTTCCTAAGCCACCGGCTAACAATATTCCTTTCATTTTTTATTCACGAATCTTAAAACTCCTTGCTTAAACATTTTTTTCATTGCTTCATCTGAAAAATCATCTATTTTATTTAAGTCAAGTAGCCATTTTCTATATCCTTCAAGAGATTCTTCTAAGGATATCTCTGGTTTCCATCCTAAAGTACCAATGGATGATATGTCAGACACAGTCGATCTAGTATCTCCTACACGAAAAATCCCAGGTATCTTTGGTTTAAGATTGCTTTTAAAGACCTTAAGCATCACCTTGGAAAAATCTAGAGCAGAATAAGCCTTACCACCTCCCACAAAAAAAACTCTATCATTTGCTTTACTATCATCCAATACCAACAAGTTTGCCCTGGCTACGTCAGCTACATTTACATAGTCTCTCATTCCCATGCCATCCTCAACCAATATTGGTGGTTTGTTATTTAAGATTCTCATGGCGAATACCCTAGCAATTCCTGAATATGCATTATAAATCGAGTTTCTTTCACCTTGGACATAAGTATAGCGCATACATACCGTTGGTACTCCGTATTTTTTCCCTAAAACGTTTGCCAACAACTCAATCGAGTATTTTGAAATTCCATAAGTTGTAATTGGTTGTGCAATGTCTTCGGTCATCAAGACATTTTTTGACTCTTTGCCACATATTGGGCATTTTATTTCCCACTCACCTTTTTCTAATTGAGATATCGATCTCTGTTCTGCCCAAAATTCTCCGTGTTCTTTACACTCCCATTTACCATCTCCTGCAACAGATTGGGAAGAAGCAAACACAATTTTTCCAACCGGCAATTTGTGCTTATAAATTAGCTCAAATATCAAAGCAGTGCTCTCTGTATTAGTGTGAATAAAACGGCTAAAGTCAGGCATATAATCTTGGTAGGCTGCTAGATGATAAATAGCATCAACCCCTGTCATTGCCTTCAGCATAGTCTTAGAGTCAGTCACATCTCCTTTAATAAACTCTGCCTCTTTACTTAAGTAGTTAGGTTTACCATTTGGGTGTACTCGCTGTTGTAAATTATCCAAAACCCTAACCTTGTAACCCTTTTTCAACAATAAGTCCACTGTATGAGAACCAATAAATCCAGCACCTCCAGTTACTAAAACTCTTTTGTATTTCACTGGCCTCATTCTATCATGATATGATTGTTTTTATGAGTACGGAGAAATCATTAGTCAGCGTGGTTATTCCACACTATAAGAATACCTCTTTCACTCTTCAAGCAGTCAAATCAGTTCTCAATCAAAAGTCCATCTCCATATCTCAAGTTCAGATAATCATCTCAATCGATGGTCCAATCACGGTCAAAGATCAAAATAAGGTTAAATCTCTATCTAGTAATATTTCTCTAATAACCAATCACAGTCATGAAGGTCCTGGTGGAAACCGCCAGTCAGGTTTGAGCATAGCAAAGGGCAAGTATGTGGTTTTTCTAGATTCAGATGATCAGCTAGAATCAGAATTTCTAGTACGTTCAATTTCTGTTCTGAGGCCAGCAAAAACATTTGCTTCAGTTTGTTTCTCAAAGCCTATTTTTGAGTCGGGTTTCTCTCTGGTCGATAGGACCAGATTACTACCTTTAATGGCAATCAGAGATATAAGTCTTGTTGCTGGCCATATTTTTAATCATGGTAATGTATTCCCTTCTGCTTTTTATCTTTGCCAGTTGTCTCACATGATGTTCAAGGCGAGTGTTTTAAGAGACTTTGAGTTTAACTATGATTATCGTCGGGGTGGAGAAGACTGGGATCTAATAGCCAAAACTTTGAGAAGAGGTAAAATAAAAATTATCCCTAAAAAACTTCTAAAATTCAGATACTCGCCTCAAAGCTCTACTAGTTCAAAATTAAACCGCAGGCTAAAGTGGCAGTCATACTTACTTTTAAATTCCAGACTTTCAATAAAAAACAAACAAGGCATTTTTCATCAACTGTTTCTCTTTTACATAAGACTATTTAAAGCTAAGAGTTATTCATAAAGTTATGCTACTATATCAACATGGTTACAAGTAAAAATAAACAGCTTTTTTTGACAGTTGTCATCCCCTGCTTAAATGAACAAACTACTATCTCAAGAGCAATTAAAGATGCGCACAAGTATGCTCAAAAGAACTTTCCCAAGGATTACGAGATAATTGTTTCCGACAATGGTAGTACTGATAAGACTCCAAGTATTCTAAAAAAGTTTAGGTCTATTAGAGTCATAAACGTTCCAGTTAGAGGTTATGGTGCTGCTTTACACTGGGGTGTTACTAATGCAAAAGGTAAGTACGTTCTATTTGCAGATGCAGATCTAAGCTACCCTTTTTCAAATCTAACCAAATTAAAGCCATTTTTAAAAGATAACCCCGACCTGCTTCTTGGCTCAAGACTTACCGGTAGCATCCAACCTGGAGCAATGCCCTTACTTCATCGCTATCTCGGTACGCCAATCCTAACCAAGTTAATAAATCTAATCTACAAGATTCCCACATCAGACTGTAACTCAGGTATGAGAATCGTCAAGCGTTCATTTTACAAAAAACTAAATATGAGAAATTCCGGCATGGAGTGGGCTAGTGAACTACTTTTAAAAACAGCTCTCAAAAAAGGTAAGTACATTGAAACCCCAATAGACTTCAAAAAAGATAAGAGAGGTAAGGCCCCCCATCTTTCAACTTGGGCAGATGGTTGGCGGCATCTAAAATCAATTTTTTTACTAAAACCCTCAAGCCTCCACCCTTTGCTTGTCATTTTTCCTCTTCTAGCAAGCTACTTTTTTTCATCAAGTTTTGCTCTGACCTTCCTCTTCCTTGAGCTCACACTTGTTCTTTTTCTATGTCTTCTTACCTTGGAACTTCTCCGATCTATTATTGAAAAACGAACAAATCAAATCTCCAGTTTCTTGCTAAACTTTAAGCTAGTGCCTATTACAGCCTTTGTTTGCCTAGCAGTTTGGGTCCTAGTCATCTTTATTCCAGACAGCAAGCTAGGAACCAAACTATTTTTAGTTAGTTCTTCTGGCATAATACTAATGTGGATCTTCCTCATCGAAACCATCAAGACCCATTTAGCTAATCGACTGCCAGATGTTAAGTAATAAGCCAATCAATCCCATTGTTAGGAAGTTAAAATATCTAGCTCAATTTTGGCCCATCATCAAAGGTGTCTCAAATTGGTATCAGGTTCCTCTACTCCTTTTCCTCCCTCTCAAAAAAGTCACCCTTAAATTGAAAACTGGTGAGAGGTTCAAAATTACCCACTATCTAGATGCTTTAACTATCAAAGAAATATATCTTGATAAGGACTACAAAATAAATACTAAAGCAAAAGACATAATAATCGATATTGGTGCAAATATCGGTACCTACTCTATTCTTCAGGCCAGAAACAATCCAAAGGCTACTGTCTTTTCCTTTGAGCCTGCACCAAAAACCTTCCAGCTTTTAAAGGAAAACATAAGTTTAAACAAAGTGTCCAACATCAAAACCTTTAAGTTAGGAGTTGCCAAATCAGAGGGCACACGTGTCTTTTACTCTCATAAAGCTAGTGGGCTATCTAGTCTCTCGCAAAAAAGGCAGGGTATGACAAAAAACAGAATTAAAACAACAACTCTTGTCAATATATTCAAAAGCAACAAGTTAAAGTATTGTGATGTCTTAAAGATGGATTGCGAGGGAGCCGAGTACGAGGTTCTCTTCAACACACAAACCAGATTATTCAGCAAAATAAACAGTTTAGTTATTGAGTACCATGACTCTTTAACCGATTACACCCACAAAGAGTTAAAGGACTTTCTCAAGCAAAAAGGTTACCAGGTTAAGTTAATTCCTCACAACTTAGAAACTGACATAGGTATATTGTTCGCCACAAAATAATTATGTCAAACAAAACTTGGACTCAGACTGCTAGTTCAACCCTAACGGAAACAAAACACTTACTAGCTAATCTTTCAATTAAGGTCAGAACAGATCAGTTCAACATCTTTACTAGGCTAACAAAACCAGCTAGGCTTACCAAGATTTTAGATGTCGGACCAACATCAGACGAAACCTTAAAAGACTCAAACATGTTTGAAAAACTTTATCCTCACCAAAAGAAACTAACGTTGGCGACCATCGAAGATCCTAAGAAGCTCAAAAAACTCTATCCTCTTACATCTGTTAAGAAAGTCGGCCCAGGTAAGAGACTTCCATTTAAAGATAATCAGTTTGATGTTGTTGTATCTTGGGCTACCATTGAGCATGTTGGTGGATACAAAAACCAAAAATTCTTTTTAAATGAGCTTAGTAGGGTAGGCAATCAGGTATTCTTAACTACGCCATACAGAGCCTGTCCTTATGAGCCTCATTCTGGCATTTGGTTTTTACACTGGCTACCTCTCAAGGTATTTAGAAAATATTGTAAGTTCACAGGCAAAAACTTTTGGTCAAAAGAGTCAAACCTAAACCCTTTGTTGGTAAAAGATATAAAAAACATCTTGCCCCAAAAAAAAGTTAAAACCATAGTCTACAAAATCTTTGGCATACTGCCATCTCACCTAATAATAACTGTAAAATAACAAGCCAATGCTATCTCTAGATGAATATTTCAAACCATTGTCTCCATTACTTATTCTTTTCACAATACTCATTTTAATATTTTTTGATATTCTTGGTTTTTTTATAGATCGCATTTTTGTCAAATCTCCAAAATATCTTCGAACCTCAATATGGTTATTCGGCCTAGCCATATTTTCTTTTGTTTGGTTCATTTTGCACTTTTTTATACCTTTCAGAGCCATTTCAATATTAATCTCAGCTACTATACTTCTAATTCCATCACTTCCTATATATATAAAGAACAAAGGACTAAAGTCTTTGTTCTCTACAATGAAATCTCACCCCTGGCCCCTTATAATCATCGGGCCTTTGCTGCCAATAGTATTTGTCAAAGCTTCTTTGCCTCCATATTATTTTGATGAAATGGCTTATCACTACTTATCACCTAAAGGTCTTCAAGACTTTATCAATTGGGGTTTTTCCCCAGGTGGTCTATATCAAAACCTACCTCGTTCATTAAACACAATCTACTATCTTATTTTTGGCTTATTTAAGACTTACTCTCCAGCCCGTCTAATTCATTTTTCCATAATGTTTTCTTCATTCTATTCCATATCGCTATGGCTAAAGAGTAAAGTTGGTTTCCTTTCCTCAGTAATATTTCTAGCTCTATACTTTTATCTTCCTCAAGATTTAATCACACCTTCAACCTTAGGCTACATAGACATTGCTGCCGTAACTATAACCAGTCTGGCAGCTGTAACTTTAATTGATTTCATTCTCACAAAGAAGAAATTAGTTTTCATATCAAGCATAGCTCTTTGGTCTGTGGCGCTAGGGATAAAGTACAACACAGCCATACCCTTTATGGCTTATACACTTGTTTTTCTCGTCTCATTCCTATTTACAAAATATCGCCTTGAAATAATCAATAAAAAATTCATTTCACGCTCTTTATGGTTGTTTATTTTTCTTGGTGGGTTTTGGTATTTAAAAAATCTCTATTTATTTCACAACCCAATCTATCCATTCCTATTTCCCTGTAAACAAGGCCTTGTTGAGTCTTGTCCTGCCAGTTCAAGTTTCTTTGCTGGCTGGACTCAGCCAATTAACTTAAAAGAGCTTCCATCAATATTTAACGCTCTAATGGTCGGCCAAAAATATTTGGCTGCCCTATTTGTCTTGAATATTTTTCTGCTTCCATTTCAGAGAAGTAAAAAAATAAAATCAATAGTTGTTGCCATATTGACCGCTACCATTATCGAGTTTTTAGTTATGAAGTATCTATCAGGGTTTTACATTCGTTATTTCCAGCATGTTCAAATGCTCCTTCTACTAACCACTGTTATTCAACTACCTTCTTTAAAAGTCAAACACACATTCAAGTCACCATTCATTATCTATGGAGCATGTTTAGGATTATTTATTCTCATTACTGGTTACAAAACTCTACGCTATTTTTATTATCAGCCTTCCTACATTCAAACATATGAGGTTCAGTATGCTAGAGGAAAATTTTCACTTGATGATTGGATTACGTTAAAATTCCCAAGAATGAAAAATTTCATCTATCTCTGTAGTAGCCCTCCAGGCGATGTCGATTATGAATATGCATGGATAGACCCAGACTTAATTTGGTTCGAGTACGACGGTATGTCCAGAGTATTTATGACCAACTGCACTAATATTGGTGCTCCTCTTAATGGAGTCCCCGTCGGTCAAGTAGTAAGCTATGCAATAGAGAATCAGGTTGTATTCAATTTTCCCTCCATCAATCCATGTGTTGAACCTGATAAAATTAGAACACTTGGTTATGAAAATGAAAATCAAATATATTTAAGACAACTAAACAATGAAATAGTATGTCATTCAAAAGAAACTGCCCCTTATGTTTATTCTTTTGACTATCGTAATTTATGAAAAAGAGAATCAATAAAACTAATAGCAAGAATCTTGTCAAGCATGAAAAAGCCACTATTATTGGAGGAGAAAAGAAACTCCAGTTTATTGATGTGAGAGAACTTTGGGAATTCAGAGAACTTCTTTGGTCATTAGTGGTTAGAGACATCAAAGTAAGGTACAAACAAACCATCATTGGAGGTCTATGGGCGATACTCCAACCTTTTGTAACAATGGTAATATTTTCAATATTCTTCGGACTAATCCTAAAAGTTCCTACCAATGGTGTTCCTTACCCGGTTTTTTCTTATTCGGGTTTAATATTATGGACATATTTTACGGGTTCAGTTGCTTCAGCTAGCGGCAGCTTGGTGGCGAGTGGTAGTTTAATAACCAAAGTTTACTTCCCAAAAATCATAATTCCCTTAGCGGCAGCAATTACTGGGTTAATTGACTATCTTATCTCAGGCATAGTATTAATTTTTCTATTACTCTATTTCAATATGGTTCCACCAGCAACAATCATCTTTTTACCGTTTATTGCATTGTTAACAACTTTATTAGCCTCAGGCATTGGTTTCTGGTTATCTGCTATAAATGTCAAATATCGTGATGTTGGATATGTAATACCGTTCTTCATACAATCACTCTTGTTTCTTACGCCAGTAATTTATCCCATATCAATTTCTCCAAGATTCAGAAACATCTTATTAATGAATCCGATGACAGGCATAATTGAGGCTCACAGGTCTATGATAATCGGTACAACACCAATTGTTTGGTCAAGCTTACTGCTTTCAATTTTCATTTCTATTATTATATTTATATCTGGTGCCATGTACTTCAAGTCAGTCGAAAAATATTTTGCAGACATTATATAAAAATGAACAACAAAACTGTAATAGAAATAACTGGGCTAGGTAAGAGGTATTCGATTAATAAACGAGAGAAATATCTAACACTAAGAGATAAGATAGTGGAAACCTCGCAAAATTTATTTCGAAAAAAGAAAAAAAAGAAAAAAAACTTCTGGGCTTTGAGAGACATAAATCTAGAAGTAAAAAGAGGGGAAGTATTGGGTATTATCGGAAGCAATGGTGCAGGTAAATCAACTCTATTAAAAATCTTAGCCAGAGTCACAGAACCAACAGAAGGAAAGGTTGTAATGTATGGAAAGATTGCGTCTCTACTTGAAGTAGGTACCGGGTTCAATCAGGAGTTAACTGGAAGAGAAAACATTTTCTTAAATGGTGCAATACTTGGTATGAGTCGTAAGGAGATAAGAAACAAGTTCAATAAAATAATAAGATTCTCGGGTATAGGTAAGTTCATAGACACACCAGTTAAAAGATACTCGTCTGGCATGTATATTAGACTGGCTTTTGCAGTTGCCGCTCACTTAGAATCTGATATCTTGTTAATCGATGAAGTACTTGCTGTAGGAGATATGGAATTTAGGAAAAAATGTTTAGGAAAAATATCATCAATGGCGAGCTCAGGAAGGACAGTAGTCTTTATCAGCCACGACTTATCATCAATAAGGTCACTTTGTACCAGAACCATACTAATAGAAAACGGCAAAATAATTGCCTCAGGTAGAAATGAAGCCGTCATTAAAAACTATTCAAAAAGTTTTGACAAACCAAGTAAGATCTCAATAAAAAACAGATTAGATAGGAGGGGAAACGGTGTTGCAAGCATTGTTGACATATTTTTCACAAATAAAAAAGGAGTAAAGGTAAAAAATATATCTAGTGGTGACAGCTTGGTGGTCAATCTCAGTTGTAGAAACAAGTCAAAGAAAAACATTGATTTATCTGAAGCATCTCTCTTGTTTCTGAATACTGAAAAAAAAAGAATGTTTAAGTGTTCTAGTCTTATTACCGGTTCAAAAATAATATTAAGACCTGGCATTCAGGATGTAAAATGTATTATCCCAAAACTTCCATTGGCTAAAGGAAAATATTTTATATCTCCTTTAATTAAAACTGAGAGTGAAATCATTGATAGTCTGGATAACGGAATCGTTCTGACAGTTTTGCCAGAAGATTTCTTTTCAAGTGGAGTTATTCCACCAGATTCGTGGAATGAGCAAGATGTATTAGTCAAAAACCATTGGTCCTTGGAAAGCGATCAGTAATATGTACTTCTCAAAAAAGAAAAAATCAAACATACTATTTTATGCTGATAGTAGAGGAGAAAATCTTCCCAAAAAGGATTATTATAAACATTACGGAGATAAATTAAGTCGTAAGCACAATGTAACAAGTATTGTTACTCCTCATAAGTGGACTACTACAATGGACTTCTTGTATACCTATGATAAAGAACTGAAAGGAAAGGCTTACGATTATATTATCCTTCACACAGGAATTGTGGACTACTCACCGCGACAACAAAAAATTCTAGTAGATACAATTTACCCGAGCAAGAAAAAAGCTTTTGAGCACATTTTTCCTAGAAAAGAAATACTAAAACATATTCATAAGCAGATGGGTACTCGTTACGAAAATGACCACACTTCAAACATGTACTCAAAGGAGATGGCCACTCACTACTTAATACCAAAATTGTCCAAAATTAAAAACTTAATTTGGATCAGTAGTAATAGAATTCATCCATATTGGAGAGGTAACTATTGGAAGGATAGGCCGAGCAACATGTATATCACCGAGGAGTATTCTACAATCTTCATTTCCCAATTAAGAAATACAATAAACTTGCTAAAATGGCATGAAGAACAAGTCAAGAAATATACTTATGACAACATACATCCCAACATGAGAGGAAGTAACTACATTTACAATGAAATCCAAAAAATATTAAATGATACTACGAAATGATCAGTAAATCTATTTATTTTCCATGGGACTGGAAAGCAAAATACAAGCAAGAGAAAATCAAGGACCAGCCCCTTTTCATACTTGCTTCTGGGCCTTCACTTAAAGATCATGATTTATCCAAATTAAAAAACCAACATACCATGGCATTCAACCGATCATTTATTGCTTATGACGATTGGGGGTTTCAACCAACATACTATTCAGCTTTAGATCACGTCGTAAATAATGATAATAAGAATGAGATAGTAAAGCTAATAGAAAACTCAAAGATTAAAAGATTCTTTTTTTCAAAAGATGAAGTTTCAAAAAAATATTTTCGCTCATCAAAAACCACAATAATAGACATTTCTAGTGACCCGAAAAATGTTAATCTAGATTTTTCCCAAAAACTTAACGTTGCAAATACCGGACTGTTTGGATTGCAGGTTGCATTGGGTGTATTAAATTATAAGGAAATATACTTACTTGGCTGTGACGCCAGCTACAAAGAGAATGTTCCTGGTGTTGTAAAAAACGACAAAGGAGAATACTATTCAAATAGAGATTTAGATGTAAATCATTTTAGGCAAGACTATTTTGGAAAAGGTACTACATACAATGTGCCTAAATCAAAAATATTTCACCTTCCAGCTTGGAAAGTCTTTTATGACAGTTATATAAAAAACAATAATGAACTTAGTGTCTACAACTGTTCTAAGACAGGGAAGCTACAGTTTTTTGATTTTAAGGATTACCAATCTCTCAATCTGAAGTAAACATGCTTTTATGTAATCTTGTTCTTAGTTCCATTAGCTTAAAGTATAAATATTTCTTGTAAAGTCTAAGCTGCTTTGTTTCAAATAAGGAACTAGATTTTTTGATTTCAATATTAATACGAATCAATATTGAAAAATAATATAATAACATTTCATTCTCTGAGTTTAGTAAATAATCACGAATTTTCTTATCTTCATCTCTGTTAAACAAATTTAGCAGTAGTAATATATAGTTTTCTGTATTAGATAGAAAGTCATCTAGGTCAATATTTGAACCCACATTATTAGGGTGTTTTCTCCAATATAATAACTTCCTATTAGTTGATGCTACTATTTTTGATCTCTTGGCGAGAGAGAACCAGAAATAGTCATCAGTATATAAAGCTCCCTGAAATCCGACATTCACAATTCCTTCGGTGTCCAGGTAGCATTCTTTTGAAAATAGATAGCCTGATATTCCTGACCAAAATAAACCTCTCAATCTCGACGACACAAATGAAGAGCAGTCTTCTATTTTGGGGAACCCACCCCACTTACCAATAATGTTTTCATCAACATCTACAAAATAACCTGCTGAGCGCACTAAACCTACATTATTTGTCTCTGCGACTTTGATCATTGTGCTCAAATATCTTTTATTCAAATAATCATCATCTGCAAGTATAGTCAGATATTTTGACTGTGATTTTCTCAAAGAATTATTTTGGTTTGAGACCGCTGAAGTAGACGAGTTAACTTTGAAGTATTTTATCTTTTCTGAACCAAAAGCACTCACCAAATTTTTAGAATCTATATTAGTGCTATTATCTGATATGACAATGTCAAAATCATTAAAGTCTTGCATTAGGGCGGACTCGATTGCTTTTTTCAGAAACCCTGGTCGATTGTGAGTGGGGATACAGATGCTTGCCTTACTCATATTTAATTTTCGACTAAAGAGAAAAATTCTTAATTATAGAGTTTGCCTTGACAACTTTGTCCATTGTTCCTATGTCAAAATATTTCTTTCCGACATGAACACCTTTAAACTTTATTTCCTTATGATCAGCTAGACAATTAAAACCTGTTCCCAAAAGCTTTTCTCCATTTGCTTTTTGTCTACTAATTATTGTTCTAAGCTTCTTTAATGTGCCAACTTTTGCTCCCCAGATTCCCCAAATAAGATTACTTAACGGAGGTTTCTTTTTTACAAGCACCTTTTTAACATTATTATCTTTATCTAACAGCACACTGTCGTATAGGGAACCATCGTCAACATGGAAAAGCCCTAAAGTTATGTCCGCACCATTTAATATGCTTTGTTTAATCTTCTTAAACCCATTGGAAGGGAAAAACAAAGTATCCGGTAGGCCAAATAAACAAATATCATTATCATGCAGCCCATCAATTGGAAATAAGCATGACTCTGGCAAAGAAGGAGAATCAAAGAAATATATGCTTATTGGGTTATAGTTGCTTTGAGAGTAATAATCTGCGATATCTTTTTTTGAAGGTGAGGTTACAATCTTTATTTCATCGACTCCAGCCTTTTTCATTGCCATAATTGTGAACTCAGAAATGGCGTAATGCCTTCCTTTGTGGATAGTTGGGTAAAGTTCTTTTGAAAAACCAATAGGTTGGATTCTTGACCCTCTTCCAGCCATCGGTAAAATACCAAAAGTTTTGTGGGTTATCATAAGTACTCAAACATAATAATGATATATTCTACATTAACTCAGAATTAGTCACACGAAGGATTATAAACACAAATAATCATAAGTTAATCATTTATAGCTATAATCTAATTTACAAATGACTCAGAATAAAATCAAACTATCAATTGTCATTAGCACAAAAGATAGATCTCAAATACTGACAAGGTGTCTAGATTCATTGGTAGACCAAACAAAGAACATGAAAGACGTTGAGGTCATTATTATAAATAACAATTCTTCTGATGGCACAGTAAAACTTACCCATCGATACATAGGTAAGTTTACAAATTGGAGATTAGTTACGGAAACACAATTGGGATTAAGTTATGCCAGAAATAGAGGCTGGAAGGAATCTAGAGGAATCTATGTGGCCTACATCGATGACGATGCGATTGCCAAAAATGATTGGGTTAGTCAAATAATCACATTCATTAATAGTTCTCCAGAGATTGGCATTTTTGGAGGTCCATACACAAGTTACACGATATCTCCAAAGGCAAGTTGGCTTCCCAAGGAATATGGCACCCATTCTCTAGGTAACAAAACCAGAGAAGTTCACATAGGAAAAGAGTGGATAAATGGAACCAACATGGTATTTAAGAAAAAATTACTCAAAAAGTTTGGAGGGTTCGATACGGGACTCGGAATGAAAGGCAAAAAAATATCTTATGGAGAAGAGGCAAATCTATTATTGAGAATGTATTTGGCGGGAGTACCAGTTTATTACTGTCCAAAGATAAAAGTTAAACATTTAATCCCCGACTATAAGAATAATTTGATCTGGCAATTAAAGAATCAATTTGCCATCGGTTACTCTTGGTACCCTACACACATTAAAAAGGCCAACTTTCCAGTTAGTATTTATACCTTGTTAAGGAGCATAAAAAACACTTTTTCTTACTTGGTTGATTCGACTAGGATTCCTTTAAAAAGGAGAGTATATTTATCCTTATCTGGTTTAATCCAAGAAATTGGTGTCTTTACGTGGCATCTAAGCTCCGTGTTCAATAAATCAACTCCCGAAAATGAAAAGTAGAAACTTAATTTCTGAGGTGATTAACAAGCCTTGGCTATTGGTCTCGGAATTAAAAATGCTATTTGTCTTGCCTTTGGCGTATGTCTATCTTTTATTCAATCGAGCTGGTATTAGGTTTCCTTTCAAGTTCTATGGTCTACCTAGAGTTCAAAAACACAAAGGTAGTCAAATTATCATAGGTCAGAATTTCGAAAACAGGAACTGGGCTTCTGCCAACTTCATCTCTTCTCATCAAAGAACTGTTTTAGCTACCAATAGCTCTAGAGGTAAGATTCTCATTGGTAACAATGTTGGTATTAGTGGTTCAAACATTGTTTCAGAAACAGAAATAACCATCGGGGACTCTACCATCATCGGCTCAAACTGCCTAATAATCGATACGGATTTCCATCCAATGGCTGCCAAAAATAGGCGACACTCAAAAAAGGGAGTTAGGTCAAAATCCATAAAGATTGGCAAGAATGTCTTTGTAGGTACCAGATCCATAATATTGCCTGGTGTTATCATCGGTGACAACACCATTATTGGTGCGGGTAGTGTTGTCCGTAGGAGCGTACCTGCGAACAGTATCTACGTGGATGGTAAGATTACAAAATTAAAGAAATAAATGAAAAAACCAATTCTCAGTATCTGTATTCCAAATTACGGTCGGCCAGAGTTTTTAAAGAAAAACATCGACATCATAGCTAAACAAAACTCTCCAGATATTGAAATAGTTATCACCGACGATGCTTCTCCAGATGATATCAAAAAAATTGTCAGAGATTTTAGAAAAAAGTATCCTCAAGTAAGCTTAAGATTTAAAAGACACTCAACCAACCAAGGTTTCGATAAAAACGTCCTATCCGTCATTCAATTTGCTCGGGGCCAGTTCTGTTGGCTGTTAAGCAACGATGATCAGATTCTTCCTGGAGCCGTCAACAAAATACTGAAAACAGTTAGAAAAAACCCAGACGTCTCTCTAATTGTGGTCAACTTTCAACGCTTCGATGAAATCATCAAAAAGATAACCGCTAAAAAAATGATCTCAATCAAGAAGGACCGTTTATTCACTAATGCTAGCAAGTTCTTTTTTCACGAAACAAAAAGTTCATACTTCAAAATAATAGGACTCAACACCCTAACTATGTCAATAGATGTCTTTTGTAGAGATCGTTGGTTAAAAGCTTCCAAAACTACTGCTCAATACATGGGTCACAACTTCATTCATTTCTTTATCTTAGCTTCTGTTATTAAAGAAGACCCTTCTATATATGTCCTCTCTACTCCTTATCTTCGCTATACCTCAAACAACCATAGAGTTTGGTCCAATCCCATCTGGCATGATATCAGACACTACTTTTTAGATCACTTGCTGTCCATAGGCTATGACAAGGGCAGTGTTCTAGACCTAAGAAAGAAGTTGAAGAAAGACGAGTTTAACGAAAAGCTTTTCTTACTAAGCCAAAAATATCCAAAAGGCTATCGCTTTTTGTTTCCTTATGTAAGGAAAATACGTAACCTTCTAGGTCACAATGTATAATCCTCATATATGAAAGAAAGATATCTTGTTGTGGGTGCAGCCGGTTTTGTTGGAGCCAGTCTAACCAGGAGGTTAGCCGAAAAAGGTCAAGACGTTTATGGTCTCACCAGAAAAGAATCTGATCTGTGGCGACTTAAAGATGTTCAAGGGGTGGAAATAGTTCTAGGAGACATAACCAATGGTCCAGAGTTAAAGGAGAAGCTATTAGAGTTAGATCCTACCCACATTGTTAACTTGGCCACTTATGGCGTCTATCGTGATCAAAAAGATCACCAAAAGATAATCGAGATTAATCTTACCGGTAGCTTAAATTTGTTCGAGGCAGCCAAGGAACTAAAAAACCTTCAACTAGTAATAAGCACTGGTAGTGTTTATGAGTACGGAAGTCTTCCAGGGCAAATGGAAGAATCCACCGTAGCTTCTGCTAGAAACTTCTATGATGCCAGCAAGATTGCCACCACCTCTATGGCTCAATCTTATTCCTTTCTCAAAATGTTGCCAGTCTGTACGTTAAGACCTTTTACTGCTTACGGTCCATACGAAGACTCAAGGCGTCTTATTCCTTCAGTCATGAACATGATTAAGGAAGGGAACAGTCCTAGGATAGCTCCAGAAGCCATTAGAGACTTCATCTACATAGACGATCTTGTCCAAGCCTACATGCGAGCTCTTAAGAGGCCAGAGTCAGTTACCGGCCAGGTAATTAATCTTGGTAGTGGTCAACCGACAAAGATAAAAGATTTCGTTTCCTTAGTTACAGATCAACTTGATACGGACATAAAGCCTGTCGATGCACCAGAGTTTGCTTCACCTCATGACTCTCAATGTTGGCCAAATATCGAGAAAGCCAAACAGCTTTTGGACTGGGAACCAGAAACAGACAATCTAACGGGGATAAAAAAGACCGTTTCTTGGCATTCAGAATAACTCCCCCAACTAAAATTGATTTTGTTTCCACACTCTATATGTTCTCATGCTAAAATCAGTCGGCTGTCCTAAAATATAAAAACATGGGTCTTAAAAACAACCAATCAAAAAAAACTTTTCTAGAATCAGTCGGCCGTCCATTTTTTGATCTGTTTGTTAAAACTATAGAGACATTGTCATCCTATCTAAAATCTCCAAAACAAAGAGATAAAGATGTCATATTTAATTTGGTAAATCAGTTCTATAAAAAGTACCACCAAAAGAAACCTTTCATTTCTGGTAAGTCATACATAAAAGCATCTGGAGCAACATATGATTCAAATGAGATGATTGGCATGACCGATGTGGCTTTAGACTTCTGGCTAACAGAAGGTAAAAAGGTCTTTTCTCTATCTCAAAAACTAAAAAACTTTACCGGTAACCAATTCTGTTCACTAACGGTCTCTGGTTCTAGCGCCAACCTACTAGCTGTGTCTGCCTTAACCTCCAAGGACTTAGGGGAGAGAAGAATCAAACCGGGTGATGAGGTCATTACTGCTGCTTGTGGTTTTCCTACTACCGTAGCTCCCATCATTCAAAACCAAGCAATCCCAGTTTTTGTAGACATAGACTTACAAACCTTAAACGTTCTTCCCGAAACTATCGAAAAAGCCATAACCAAGAAGACCAAGGCAATTGTAATTGCTCACACATTAGGCTTTCCGTTTCAGATAGACAAAATCAAGCGTCTAGCTACAAAGCACAATCTTTGGTTAGTGGAAGACTCTTGTGATGCTTTAGGTGCAAGTCTAAGTGGTAAGCCAATTACATCTTTCGGAGATATTAGTACTGTTAGCTTCTTTCCTGCTCACCAAATGACTACCGGTGAGGGGGGTGCCATTTTTACTAATAACTCCAAGTTATTTAGAAGTATCAATAAATTCAGAGACTGGGGTAGGGATTGCTGGTGTAAGCCAGGAGACGACAACACCTGCCACAGACGATTCAAGCAACAGTTTGGCACTCTTCCATTTGGCTATGATCATAAATACATCTACACTGAGATTGGTTACAACATGCGAATGACAGAGATGCAGGCCGCTATCGGAGTATCTCAAATGGACAAACTAGATGGTTTCATCAAAGCCAGAAGAAAAAACTTTAATTACCTACGTCAAAAATTAAAAGCCTATGACAATAAATACTTCATTCCTTTAAAGATATACAAAAGGATTCAACCTTCTCCGTTTGGCTATGTCTTTATAGTTAAAGAAGGGTCAAAAGTAGATACAGACAAGATGATATCTCACTTCGAATCAAACGGAGTAGCTACTAGACGGATATTTGGAGGGAATTTACTAAGACAACCAGCCTATCAAAATATTAAACATAAGGTTGTGGGCAAATTAGCAACTTCCGACTACTCTCTAAAAAATATTTTCTGGGTTGGTTTGCATCCGGGAATTTCAAAGTCTGAATTGGATCACATCATCAAAACAACCAAAGACTACATCTCTACCTTGAAAGAATAACCAGAAGACTTTCTCCAAGACCAAATAGATCCACCACTCTGTTAATAAAGAAGTACTCCTCTATCAGTCCAAAGTATTTTCTTAAGTTATTGTCCTTGGATATGTCTTTATTGTTTCCTCTTGTTTTTTTCTTGCCGTCCCAAAACACATCCCTTTCTCCCATTTTGTAGGGGAGGACTAATCTTCTAATTTGTAATCCAGTCCACAAGTTCGGTGAGATTGTTTTTATACTATCAATTTTTAGCCCAGTTTTTACGACTACTACCTTAATGCTTTTCTTACTAAAGTGATTCAAGTGGTAGGGGATATGCCAGTGCAACCAATTCTTGCCAAACATCCTTTTGGTCAATGAATCAGTGTTAGGTAGACTTAAGATAATCTTTCCGTTTTTCTTAAGGTTCTTTTTACACAGCTTTAGAAACCTTGCTGGCTCATCCATGTGTTCAAGTACTTGGTTGGCTATTATGTAGTCAAACTTTTTATTCTCAAATAAGTTGTCTTCCATCGTTCCAATTTTGATATTTAGTTTCATTTTTTTGGCTACTCTTAAAACGTTTTTATCTGGATCAATACCGTAGGCTTTACACCCCATACTTTCAAGCTCCATCAATCCAAAACCTAGTCCACAACCAACATCCAGCACGGTACTTCCTGGCTTAACCCAGTGTTGAGCATTAAACAACAGTCCTTTTCTCCATAACCTAAGTCTATTACCGACTTGATAATCTTCCTTTTTTATTCCTTTAGCATCAAAGTTTTGTCGGGGATAGTACTTCTTGTAGAGCTCGGCATTCTTTTTCTTACTTGTTTTAAAGTCTGTTTTTGAAAAACCACAATCCCCACATTTATATACGTTGAACAAACCAGGGAACCCATGTCTATCATCAAACAAATCCTTTATCCAAACCTTTGTTTTTCCTTTACAGATTATGCATTTACTTGTCATTTTTGTCTAGATATTTATTTAGAATCTTACTTAAGCTTTTCATTCTTGCCTTATATGTATGTTTGCTCAATGTCTTTCTTTGGCCAGCTTTGGCAATCTTCTCTCTTTTCGCTTTGTGTTTCAGGTAGTACTGCACCTTACTTACTAAATCTCTCTCGCCTTTATAAGTGACCACTTCTTTTTTCGTCTCGAAAAACTCTTCCATGTTAGGCTTATCATCAGTTATTAGTAACGTACCCATTCCGGTTGCTTCGAACATTCTCATGTTATTGGCTATCCCTTCTGCTACGCCAATATGTCGGTTTACTACAATCTTAGATTTAGAAAATATCTCATACATCTCTCGTCCCCAGGCCTGTCCACGGTAGCTCTTTCTAATTATCGAGTTCAAAGGCAATGTTTCTACACCATATCCCCAAAAGTCTATCTTTACTTTTTTGGCTAAGTTCTCAAAAATCCTATTTCCTTTTCTATGGTGAGGAGAAAACCCCCCTACAAAAGCCACATCGTAAATCCTTTCTTTAGGCTTTACTTTCTTAGCAATAGATTTTTCGAAACACCATCTTAAGTATTCCGACTCAATTCCCATCTTTCTAAACATCTCTACGTAGTGAGGAAAAGAAGAAATAATTAGATCATACTCCGTTAGCGATTTCTTATTTAATGGTAAAGGGCAGGCAATTTGCCCAGCTACTAGCTTAGTCATTCTCTTTAGTCTTTTAACTTCTTCAGCACTCAAGATAGACAGATCATGCATATAAACTACATCAGGCCTCATCCTTTCAACTTGGCTCCAAAATATCTTCTTGCTCCAACCTTGAAGTCCTAAATAGTTTTTTATAGACTCCGGCATCATACCGCTAATCCAATTAGGTTTCTGAGTAATCTTAATGTTATTTTCACCAGCCCACTTGGACTGCATCTTAAAGTCGTTTATAATGATCTCTTCCGCCTTCCAACCAAGTTTGTTTAGGTGTTTAGAGTAAAAATCAGCCTGTCCAAATAGCTCTTTGTTCCATTTATTCTTTAACTGACGGTAACCAAGCCGTTCCCAATTTAGAGTCTTGCCGTAAAACTGTTTCAAAAATCCTGGATAGTTACTTTGAACTAGTAGTATTTTTTTCTTCATTTCAGTTCTTCATAATTTTGCCCCAAAACAAACTCTCTTCCCCAAATCTCAAGTAAAATAATTTGATAAATCGGGTACCAGTACATAGGTAATGTCTTCCAAGTTTTTATCAACACAGAAATCTTTTTTTTATCTAAAATGTTCTTTTTAGTCAAGAAGCCATCGGATAGTAGGTGAATGTATTTTTCATTTATACCCTTCACCCACTCTCCCACCGGTGGTGTAAAACCTCTTTTCTCTCTCTTTATCACTTCGTTAGGCAAGATCCCTTTCATGGCTTTCTTGAAATAGTACTTAGGGTCTTTATCAAAACTTGTTATGTTTCTATGTGATCCCAGTGCAGTTTCTACAAGTTTGTAATCCAAGAAGGGGGATCTAAGCTCCACTGATGCTGCCATACTCAGGCGGTCATTCAGAGCAATGCAGTTAGACTTAAGCCATACTTCACGAATTAAACTCAAACCCTTTTTACCAACAACTTCTTTATCTTTTAAATCAAGTCCTTCACAATCCATTATTTCTATACTATTTCTCTCCTCAAATTCCGTCCCAAATTCCTTGTGGTACATCTTGGTTGTAAAGTTTTTGGCAGTAGTGAATCCAGGATTTTGGTCGTAAAAAAACATCTGTTGTTTTCTCCCCAACAATCTAGATTGCCAGCTTAAGTTCCTTTCAAGAGTTTTCTTAGCGGCCTCACCAGTCCATGGGTATCCCCAGAAAAGTTCGTCTCCTCCAATCCCTCCCAAAAGAACCTTTATTTTATTTTCTCTAGCTAAAGAATTAACTGCCTTTATTCCGTGTCCTGCAATATCCGCAATCGGGTCATCTCCTTCCCAAACAAGTTTAGGAAAGTCTTCAACGATGTCTTTTGTCTTGAGTTCTTGTTCAATGAACTCGACCTTAAACCGTTTAGCTAGCTTTCTAGCCATCTCTCTCTCGTCAGATGGGGGAGTACCTTCATAGCCAATACTAAACGCCTTCATTCTGTCTTTATATAGCGGTGCACTAAACGCCAAAATCGCCCCAGAGTCTATTCCACCAGATAAAGATATTCCTACAGGTACATCTGCTGTTAAGGTCAGCCTGCAACTCTCTGCAAAGGTATCTCTAATCTCCTCAGAAGGATCCTTGGTATTGGTCACCTCTATCTCATCAGGATTCCAATAACATACCTCCTCATGTTTCATGTTCTCAAGATCTATTTTTAAGTAAGAGCCAGCTCTAAGTTTGTGGACATACTTGAACATCGTTTCTGGTTCCGGAATGTAATAATAATGAAAATACTTATCAATTCCAGAGTAGTTGAGTTTCTTATTCACACCCTTAGCTTTAAGTATCGTCTTCATCTCAGATCCAAAGACAACTCCATTCTTAGTTTTTGTCCAATAAAGTGGTTTCTCGCCCATTCTGTCACGAATTAAATAGACAACCTTTCTTTTCTTGTCAAGCAAAGCTATGGCAAACATGCCTCTTAAGTGTTTAACAAACTCTATTCCCAAGTCTTCATAAAGATGAGTAATAGTTTCAATGTCGCTTTTTGTTTGGAACTTATGTCCTTTCTTTTTTAAGTTTCCAACTAGATCTTTATAGTTATATATTTCTCCATTTGCCACCATCTCAACGCTCCCAGACTCATTAGTCATTGGTTGTTGTCCAGTCTGGAGATCAATAATCGATAGGCGTCTCATATATAGACCAACTCTTCTTGATCTATTATTACCGCCTCCATCTGGACCTCTATGTGTCATAGATGCCTGCATCTGCTTTAACTCAACCCTATCTAAAGACTCACCTTTTTTTGTAATTACTCCAGTAATACCACACATATTATTTACTCTCCATTTTTTTATCAATCAACCTCAAGAAGATCAATATCTTCTTCACTATATTGTAAATATTAGAAATCACAAAAACAAAAACGGGAATAAGCGGCCTAAGTAATATAAACGGAAATACTCTAGTAATTCCACTTATCACTCTCCAAAAAGCCAAGTACATATTCAAGTACAAATATTTTTCAGGACAGGTCAGTAATAAAAAGTTAACCCAATCCACAATATTATTCATTGACCGTTTGCTAAACATCAAGTTCCAGGCTGCGCCAAGTCCTAACACGCCTTTAGTCTGGCTAACCTTTAGACCAGTTGCTTTCCAGTAATGTTTTACAACTGCCTTAGTGTCTACCAGTAAATCAAAACCACTCCTTTTGGCTCTATTGGTAAATTCATAATCAGCAATATAGTGAGGTAGTCTTGAGTAATTGAAGTTGCCAATTTTTTTGAAAACCTCAACTGGTATCAAAGTTCCTTTTCCAGGTAGTGCATCCAACTCTCCTACCACATCCATATTTTTATAGTACGAGAGCTTGGTGGAAATCTTTTCGGCCACACTGTAGACCAAGCCTGTCTTCCAGTGAATTCTAATTCCAGCCTCAACTACCTCATTCGACTTAGCTGATCTAACGTTAATGGAACCAATAATTGCCTTTGGGTACTTTTGGTGAGTTTTTAGTAGTTGATCAACATAGCCACTGTCAAAGTAACAATCATTATTCATCAGCAAGACAACATCATTCCTCTTAGCCGAGGCCAGAGCATACTCAACACCCAAAAAGGTTGCTTTAGTCCACCATAGATTGCCGTCACCTCGAATAACGTGAACTTCGGGATAGTTCTTTCTAACGAAATCAAACGTTCCATCAACCGACCCATCATCTATCAATATCGTTTCAATATTTTTGTACTTTTGTAGCTTTATAGATTGCAAGCATTTCTTTGTGTATGACAGTCGATCATGTACGGGTAATGTTATAAAGACCTTAGTTGTTTTTTTAGTCATAAAAGTATCACTTGGTTTAGATTTAGGTTATTATATACAAAGCATGCTTCATTTAACCTTTTCCGACTCCGCCAAATTTGCTCAAGCCGCTTTCAATTTTGTTCGTGGTCAGAGTTTGCAAATTTCTCACTCTTTTTTCAGTCCCCAGTTGATCTCTACCTACTCTCCGGGAGATTTGTTTCAGGCTAACTTTCTTCCCTTAACTTCCTGGATTCTAGCCTTTGTCTTCAAGTTCTTTCCTGCCAACGACCAAGTAGTTGCCCTTACTGGTCTCTTATTTTTCTTCTTGTCTGCATTTCTAGTTTTTTGCATCGGCAAACAACTCCATTCGGTTAAAGCGGGGTTAGTTTCTGCAACCTTCTTCCTTTCCAGTTTGTTTTTTCAAGAATACGCTCTAAACTTTTCCAGTGAAGCAATCTTTATCTTTTTGATTCTTTTGTTCGCCCGCTTCCTTCTGCTACCAGGAAAGCTAAAAACTATTTCCCTTATCCCCCTATATCTCATGTTTCTTTCCCGCCAGCAAGCCCCGGCATTTCTAGGTGGTCTTCTAATTTCCGGAGTCTTGATCTTTCTTTTCAGTCGCGTAGGCAAAAAGAAGAAAACCTACCTCTTACTAAGTCTCGCTTTCTTAGTTGTCTTGAGCATTTTTGCCAATCGTTTGACTACAGGTTCTGTCTTTTCACCTGCCAGAATTGCCGGTAGTTTCAATATTGGTGCTGGTAGTAACTTCGGAACATATATTAGGGGAGGGGAGTACAAGACATTGGGAATAGCTGGTCTATCTAGTAAAGTCTTTTACAACTTCTATAATTTTGTCAAAGCTCCAGAAAGATTAGCTTTCCCAGTCATTTTGTTTTTGTTTATTTACTCATTGTTTGTTAAAAATAAAAACAAGTGGTTAGGTTTCTTCAAGGTCTTTACCTTTATCTCTCTTTTTGCATTCATGCTAGCTGCCTCAGCCACCCTGCCCAACGCCCGTTACGTTCACCCCATTATTCCTCTGGTCATAATCTCAGCCGGTATTGGTTTAGTTGAACTACTTAAAAATATCCCCAAAAAACTCCAAAACTTAAGCTTAGTAATTTTATTATTGTTTATAATCCTGCCAACAATTGGTCATTACACTCTAGATGCCCGTGCCAGAGCTAAGCAGTTCAATGTAGGTCAACCACCTGCTTACAAGCAAATAGCCAGTGTTATAGCGGAAAGCATTCCTCAAGGCAAGCTAATTATTACCAATCTAGATGCCTGGGCAGCTTGGTATAACGGATTAACTACCATGTGGTTCCCTTTAGAGATTAATATGCTAGAAGGTTATCAAGACAAGGTAGACTACATAGTTATTACCAACTACAAAGAGCACGATGGAGATTTTGCCTTAGGAGAGTGGGCAGAAGTTGTCTACCAATCACAAGATATCGCCAATCAATTCTTAAACGAAAACTATCAATTATTAGAAACTTTTACTATCAGACCAGCCGATGTCTACGAGAATCAATCCTTTCAAGGCACCATATTAATTAGGAAATAACTAATAGAATATGAACAAGAGAAAGCAAAAAAAAGCTTTCATTACCGGTATTACCGGCCAGGATGGCTCCTATTTATCCGAGCTTCTTTTGGAGAAAGGTTATGAAGTTTATGGTCTTTTGTGGAATAAGGATAGTTCAAACTATGGTAGCGTAGAGCACTTAAAAGACAAGATAGAGTTTGTTTTAGGTGATTTGGTGGACCTAAACTGCTTTTTAGATTACTTTAAGAAAATTCAGCCAGATGAGATATATAATTTGGGAGCTCAAAGCCATGTTCATAAATCTTGGAGTGACCCAATTTCTACTACAAACCAGACCGGTCTAGGTCCTTTAAGAATTTTTGAAGCAGTCAGACAGGTTAGTCCACACTCCAAAGTCTATCAAGCTAGTAGTAGTGAACTTTTTGGAAAAGCCAAAGAACTCCCTCAAACCGAGAAGACAACTATATCTCCAAGCAATCCATATGCTTCTTCCAAAGCCTTAGCTCACTTCAACGCCAAGATATACAGGCAGTCATTTAACCTGTTTATCTCAACCGGCATCATGTTTAATCATGAATCTCCCAGAAGAAGCCCAGATTTTGTTACCAGAAAAATTACCTTGGCCGCTGCCTGCATTAAGTTAGGCCTAAAGGGTAAAAAGATACCTATCGGTCAAGACGGCAATCCAATAGTAAATTCCAAAGGCAAGCTAGAGCTAGGTAACCTAAACTCCAAGCGTGACTGGGGTTTTGCCGGTGACTATGTGGAATCCATGTGGATGATTCTCCAGCACAGCCAACCAGACGACTTTATTATCTCAACAGGGCAGGTTCACACAGTTAAGCAGTTGGCCAGTGAAGCCTTCAAAGCCGTGGGTCTAAACTGGAAAGACTATGTGGTAATAAATCAAAAATGGGTAAGGCCTACAGAAACTAGTTACTTAGTAGGGGACCATACTAAAATTACCAAAATCCTAGGCTGGAAACCAAAAACAACCTTTCAGGAGCTAGTCCAAATCATGGTCAAGGCCGATCTGGAATTCCTGGCGTAGTAATACTTGATATACAATAAGAGGGTGGACAAAATAAAATCTCTTCTAGCTTCTCAGACCAGTAAAGATACCTTTATTAGCCTAATCGGCACTGGTGTTGTGGCCATTTCCGGAGTTCTATTTACTGTTCTTCTGGCCCGTGCCTTAGAGCCAGAAAGCTTCGGTGTCTTTTCTTCACTTGCCGCCATAGTAGGTATTGTGGCCGTTTTAGGGGATCTGGGAATAGGTTCTGCCTTGGTTAACTTTCTGCCCAAGATGCCCAACAAGCGTCAGGTCTTAGTGGCTACCAGCTTCTGGTTTCAATCAATAGTTGCCTTAATCTTTTCACTATTAATTTCTTTCTCTAGTCTTTTCAACCATTTAATCGTTCCAGGTTCCATTCCCATTCACTTAGTCTTTGCTGGACTCCTTACTGGTGCATACATCCTCAATCAATATGCAGTTGGACTTCTAAAGGCAGAAAAGAAGTTTTTAGCGGCCTCCATTGTTCAATCACTTGATTCCCTTGGTAAGTTAGCGCTTACTGCTGTCCTGTTTTACAACAGCAGTCTTACTATTGGCCTGGCTCTTTTTTCAAACGTCCTATCAGTCTTGCTATCAACTGCATATGGCATGCGTCAAGAGTTCAGGGGTCTACCCTTAATTCTTCCCAAGCTATATCTAAAAAAGATCTTTTCCTTTGCTAAGTGGATAGGCTTGTCTAGGGCTTTTGGAGTTGCGGTCTCTAAACTAGACATTATCTTGCTAAATCTCATGCATTCTAGTTTCTCAGCCGGTATCTTCGCTGCTGCTAGTCGGGTGGGCTTAGTATTTGCCTTGGTAGTTTCTGCCTTGGGTTCTGTGGTAGCCCCTCGATTCTCTAGTTTTACCAAGCGGTCTCAAACAGTCTCCTATCTTAAAAAATTATTTGGTTTGGTAAGCTTGTTGTCTTTGGCTATGTTGTTTATGGTCTTGCTGGCTAAACCAATTATCTTGTTAGTTTTTGGTACAAAGTATCTAGAGGCAATTCCAGTCTTCCAGGCTCTTACCATTGCCTTAATTCCATTTTTGTTTTCTATTATTACCTCCAACCCAATTATCTATACTTACAACCAGCCAGACTACTTTGCCAAAATAACCATAGCTCAAGTAGCTATTTTGGTTATCTTAGACGTTCTTCTTATTCCAACTATGGGCGCCATGGCCCCAGCCATCTCTATTGGCGTCTCTAACATGGTTGTCCTTTTTCTGGGGGGAGTCCGCTTAAAAAAACTACTAGCATAAGACTACTCTCCTGTCACCCCGTGATGATAGAAGAGTAAAGGGTTCGGTACTTTTACTTCTTATGCTAAACTAATAACTATAAGTGGTAGTATGTTGTATATTTATGTAAATTATCAATTAGATTTATAATTTACATAAATATAGTATAATTAGAAGCATGATTAAAAGAACACTAGAGCATTCAATTCTAGATCAAAAAAATAAGTTTCCTGTGATTGCGATTACTGGGCCCAGACAGTCTGGTAAAACTACACTAGCAAAAAAGCTATTTCCTAAGTACAAATATTTTAATCTTGAGGATCTTAACACCAAACAAGTGGTCAAGAATGATCCAGTAGGGTTTATTGAAAAACTTAAAAACCCTGTGATTATTGATGAAATACAAAAAATGCCAGAGTTGCTCTCGCAAATTCAAGTTCAGGTAGATGCAGATAAGCTAATGGGGCAGTTTATTATTACTGGGTCGGAGAGCCTAATTTTGTCTGCTAAAATATCCCAGTCTCTAGCTGGTCGGGTAGCCAATAATATTCTTTTGCCATTGAGCTACCAAGAATTAATATCTACCAAACGTCAAATTAAAGACTTGGATTTGCAAATGTTGACTGGATTTTATCCAAGAATTTATGATACGAAGATGAATTATCAAGATTTTTATCCTGAATATATTAATACTTATGTAGAAAAGGATGTTCGTCAACTCAGAAATATTGGAGATCTATCTTCTTTTGAAAGATTTTTACAGTTACTAGCTGGTAGAGTGGGTCAGATTCTTAATCTTTCATCTCTAGCGAACGATGTTGGGGTTACCTACAATACCATTGAACAATGGATCTCTATCCTTGAAGCAAGCTACATTGCATTTCGACTACAACCTTTTTATAATAATCTAGGAAAACGAGCAATTAAATCTCCCAAAATATATTTTTATGATACAGGTCTACTGTGCTATTTACTTGGCATTAACTCACCTCAGGAATTTCAAACACATTTTGCTTATGGGAATATTTTTGAGAATTTGGTAATTGTGGAGGTGAAAAAGCAAATACTTCACAATAAATTACCCAATAAGGTATATTTTTTCCGAGATAGTAATAAAGTAGAGATTGATCTTGTAATTGACGCTGGTTCTAGCTTACATTATTGCGAGATCAAATCTTCTAAGACTTTCAATAATAATTACCTTAAGAACTTTTCTCATATTAAACAGTTGGCTGGAGTATCTGCCACCCAGCACATTGTTTACCAGGGTAAACTTGAACAAAATATGGGAAAAGTAGAGTTACTAAACTTTAAACATTTGGATCAACTTGTAAAACGTTCTTAATTAGCAACATAGACACTTCCTTCTCTCTCTGTCATCCTGATTTGATGCGGGGTCTATAAAATTTGACTTAAGACTATATCATTGTCTAAAATGTAACCATGATCCCAGTCAAAAAATCCTCAACAAAATCTGCCACGACAGAAGATATTTTAGCCATAAAAAATCTAATCCTTACCGAGATTAGAGAGATGCGTGCGGAGCTTATTGCTATGGAGCTCCAGGCAAATAGTTGTAAGCACACATCTGAGCTTGAAAACAACGAAGAAAGAATAGACACGCTTGAAGGCGTCTCAGTTACTGCATGAACCGTCCTAAAATCATTGTTCACTGTCTAGTTAGAAACGAAAACCGTTTTATCTGGTATGCCTTAAAGTCCGTTTTGCCTTTTGTAGACAAAATTATGGTTTGGGATACAGGTTCTACAGACAACACGGTTCAAATAATTAAATCAATTAAGTCCAAGAAAGTACTACTCAAAGAAGTAGGTAATGTAAACAAAAATACCTTCACCACCATTAGAGGGCAAATGCTAGAGCAAACACCTAAAGGCTACACCTGGCTAATGATCTTAGATGGTGATGAAGTCTGGTCAAAAAAATCAATTGAAAAAGTTACTAAGTTCATGAGGCAAAATGTAACTACAGAGTCTATTGTGGTTCGCAACTACAATCTAGTAGGGGATATCTACCACCGTCTACCAGAGTCCGCCGGTAACTACCATTTAGCTGGCCAAAAGGGCCATCTAACTATTCGGTTTATGAACCTTAAAACCATACCCGGTCTTTGTGTTAAAAAACCTCACGGTCAACAAGGTTTTTTCGACAGTCAAGGTACCTTAATACAAAACAGAGACCCTAAAAATATAAAATTCATAAACATCTACTACCATCATGCTACCCACTTACAAAGGTCTCTTAGTAGGGCCGCCGATCTGCAAGTTATTAAGCGAGCCCAAAAGCTAAAAACAGAGTTTGGTCAAAAGATTTCCTCAAAACAAATTCCTCAGGTATTCTTCAGGTCTCATCCAGATATAGTTCCTTCTGTTACTCAAAGAGCCCCGGTTTCCTTTTGGCTCAAGTCTATAATTATTACTCCTTTAAAAATTGTAAAAAGATGGCTCTTCTCACCCAAATCGGGCTACTAATACTTCTATCAAGTTTCCACTTAGTTTTTACATTAAGAACTAATGCTTTTTTCTCACTCGACGACTTTGCCGTTTTAAACTATCTCCAAAGTCAGACCAACCTTCAAATGATCACTCAATTTCTGTCACAAGGTGACATATGGGGCTTCAAGAAAATTCTAGGTTACCTGAACTTTAGTTTTTTATTCAATTTCTTTGGCACCAATCCAATCGCCTTTATTATCAACAACTACCTGCTTCATACCGCCAACATTGTCTTGGTATTCTTTATAAGTAAGTTCTTAACCAAAGACTCACTTAAAAGTTTCTTTGTTTCAGTTATTGCCAACAGTCTATATCTGGCCTATTTTTCCAACCTTCACGAATACTTAGTGGTCTTCTTCATTCTTTCTTCAAGCTTTTTGTATCTCCACTCACGTTTCAAACTTAGCTTAACTGTTTTTATATTGGCTCTACTAACCAAAGAAATTGCCTTTACTCTACCTTTCTTCTTACTAAGTTTAGATCTTTATTTAAAGCAGCCATCTAAACTCAAACCATTCTGGGCTATCTTAATACCTTTCTTCCTTTACCAATTCCTTGTAGGCCAGACTCGCTTTGGTTTGTCGCCAGACCATGTTTATGCCACTAGCTTTTCCTTGTCTCTAATTGTTAGAAACCTACAGTTTTACCTTCCTCTCTGGCTAGCCGGCTTAAGCCTTATCTTTGCTTCACCTCTTTTATTTGTTTCTTTGCTCTCTCTTCTTCCAAGTCTTTTGCTAATCAATCGGCAAGAAACCTATTACCTTTATTTACCCCTAACCTACTTCTCTGTTTTCTTAGCTACTCGTTTACCAAAGTTTAAGTTTAAAACTTCACCAATTTATCTGGCTATCTTTTTTCTACTTGGCGGCCGATCAATCTTACCTCTAGTAGCAAGGCAAAACTTTCCCAACTGGCAAAAAGTTTCCATTTTCAACGTAGTAGACAAGGTAGAGAAAAATATAGATAAAGAACAAGTAGATCTAAAAGACATTCACCTAGAAAGGGACGCCAAGTTAATGTTAGAGTCAAATACTCTTGGTCTGTTTGTAGATCCAGTTATCTCTTCCAATCATCAGTTTGTATATAATTCAGACACACAAATAATATCCGTCATTTCCGCGCAGGCGGGAATCTATCCAAACTAAATGAAAATCTTAAAAAGAATCTGGCCTTATCTACTCCTTCTTACTATTACCTCAATTTATTTCATTTATCTTTTAAATGACAGCCGCTATTTCTTTTACGATGACTTTACTGGGTTCACCTTTGTGGTTCCAAGAACATATCTAGAAATTATCAAAGATAGTTTGTTCTCAAGAGACGTCGACCGCCACAAAATTACCGGCTATTTAGTAACCAAGTTAATTTATAATCTGGCTGGACTCAAGGTAGATATTTATTTTTTCTCTCTCTTTTTGCTTCATACCTTAAACTCTTTTCTATTATTTAACTTACTTAAGCGCCTATCCAAAAAAACTTTAACTAGTTTGTTTCTAGCTTCTGTATTTGCCTGGCGTTTCTATCTTTGGTGGTTCTCAAACATTCACATGATGCTAGCAGGGCTAAGCATGTTTCTTACCATCCACTTGTGGCTAAACTATCTAGAAACCAATAAAAACAAACACCTTATTTTTATTTGGGCTATCTTTCCCCTAATGACCTATTCTTATGGCCCCACAGCCCTTTTACCGCCGGCTCTGGTCCTTTTAACCCTTTTCTTAAAAGAAAAAAAACAAAAACTTGTTCCACTACTAAAACCTTTGATTCCTTTGGTTATTATCTCTTTTGCTTATCTTTTGTACTATACAGGAACAGAGGCCAATCAAATAAGGTTCAAAGATCCCCAAAACCCTTACTTTAGGCCTTTATCCATCTTTACCTATTTAACTACCAGCTCTATTTATCTAAAAGATCTAAGCGCAGGTCTCATTCCACAATCTATTTGGCTCACCATTAGTGTTTGGGCCGCTAGCCTGATGGCTATTGTTAGGTATAGGCCCAAACTTCTTCTTATTGCAATTTGCTTCCCCCTTACGCTTGCAGCAAACAGTTTTTTTCCCAAACACACCATGTTTTATTATCTCTACACCCCAATCGTTTTTATTTTTATCCTCTTCTCCTATCTTCTGCAATTCAAACGTTGGTGGATAGCCTTAATTGTGTTTCTGGCTCTTTTCAATCCATTTCACAATCTCTATCAGGTCGCTTTCAGGCTCAAACATCCAGCCGTAAATCTAGACAAAGTCTCCATGAGCATGATAGTAGAACAAACGGATCAAGCCATAGCAGAAGGTCAAAGTTCTTTTTATATCTCCAATTGGTACGTTACTCCCAACTTAAGACATGCTATTACTGAAGCCTTACCTCTATTCTTGACTTCACCTAAGAAAAACTGCTTTAGTTATGGTCATTCCAAAAAAACTGAAGTCTTGACTTTGTATCCTAAAGAAAACTGTATAGAATCAGAGTTATGAAGATTGCCTTTTTGAACTACTACCAAGCTAGCAGGGGATTAGAAAGTTTTGTTAGTGAACTCTCTTCTCAACTATCAAAGAAAAACAAGATTCTCTTAATTCAAGGTTCTCAAAAGTCAGCCTCCACCAGAGATCCAATCACCTTGCTCCAAAGACTTTTCCTAGACAAAGATAGCCTAAAGGTCTGCACCTGGACGTTCAAACAACTTAAGCAACTTAAAAAATTTAATCCAGACATAATCATACCTACCAATGGTGGTTGGCAAGCCTTAATCATCTCTATTTTCGCCAGGATAAATAAATCCAAAATGGTCATAGCCGGTCAGTCCGGCCCGGGTTGGGATGATCGCTGGAACCTATTTTGTAAACCTCATGTTTTTGTAGCTTTAACAGGCCAACAAGAAAAATGGGCAAAAAAAGCCACTCCTTGGCTTAAACATAAAATAGTTAAGATATCAAACGGGGTAAATTTAAAAAAATTCAAGCCTGCGGGGAAAAAGGTAAAGCTTCAATTACAAAAGCCCATAACTCTTTTGGTGGCCGCCACCGCTCCATACAAGAGAGTAGAGCAGGGGATAGCCGCTGTCTCAAGGCTAAAACAAGGCTCACTATTAGTCATTGGTAAGGGACCTCAAGACAAGAGGACCGATAACTTAGGATATAAGCTCTTGGGTAGAGGTAGATACCAAAGACTCACTGTGCCTTTTTCCAAAATGCCAGACTACTACAGATCTGTTGATCTATTCACTCTCTGCTCAGCCTCTACAGAGGCCTTTGGCATAGTTTATCTAGAGGCTATGGCCTCAGGGTTAGCTTGTGTAGCTACAGACGACGAATCAAGAAAAGAAATAATTGGTAAAGCTGGGGTCTATGTAAAAGACCCAGATGATTCAGGTGAGTATTCACAAGCCTTGAAAAAAGCCTTAAATAAAAAATGGGGCAACACGCCTCTACTTCAGGCTAAAAAATTCTCTTGGAGCTCTCTAGCTCAAAAATATGAGAAACTACTCTTATGTTTCTAACAGTAGTTATTCCCACTCTAAACGAAGAACAGGATCTTCCAAGAACTCTTAAATCCTTAAAACCCCTTGCTGCCAACATCTTAGTTGTAGACTCAGGCTCCACAGACAACACAGTCAAGATCGCCAAGAAACACGGTGCCCAGGTGCTTACCCACTCCTTTAAGTCGTTCTCAGATACCAGGAACTTTGGAAATGATCAGGTTAAAACCGACTGGATTCTCTCACTAGAAGCAGACGTTGTAGTAACCAAGAAACTAGCCCAAGAAATCAAACAAGCCATCACAAAAGAAAATGGCATCTCAGCTTACTTTATTCCCAGAATTAACCACATCTGGGGTAAAAAGATTATGCATACCGACTGGGGTCCCAAAGACGATCTCCATATCTGGTTGTACAAAAAAGACTCCGGGTCATGGCAGGGTCAGGTTCATGAAGAGTACAAGTTAACATCAGGAAAAGCCGGTCACTTGTTAAATCCTTTAATCCACTACAACTACCAAACAGTAAGTGAGTTCATAGGTAAAATTAATTCTTACTCAACCAGAGCCGCCGCTCAAGGAGACGTTTTTCCAGGCTACTGGCCATTCAGAGATTTCTTCAAACGATATATCTATAAACTAGGCTTTAAAGATGGTTATCACGGACTCTTCTTGAGCTACCTGCAAGCGATATACTATCATGTATTAAAGGTAAAGAACTACCAAAAAAAGTATGCCTAACAACTTCAAACTCTACTGGATATCTCACCAGATACTAAACTATCTTGCCAGTATCTCCACCACCATCTTCATCAACTTCTATATCTGGGAAACCACCAAGAACATTTCCTCAATTCTAAAATTCAACCTAGGGCTTTTTCTAGTTTATCCCTTTGCGGTACTTGTGGGCAGCCTGCTAGTAGAACTACTTGGCCTTAAGTACTCTCAAGTTATCACCAAGGCCGCTCAGGCAATCTTTACTTTGTTGCTCATTATCTTGGGTGTAAAGCTAATTCAAGATCCTTTTCTCTTCGGACTTCTATCAGGTTTAGTTTTAGGTACCGCTTTTGCTCCAGTAGACGTTATAGCTGCCAAAATTTTGCCAGACTTAAGACTAGACATAAACTCAAAAATCAAAATAGGTACTGTCGCCGTTGGCATAGTCTTTCCTCCGCTTCTTTCCTTCTTGGTCGATATCAATCAAGCCTTCACCATTCCTTTTATCTTGGCCTTAGTTGTCTATTCTTTACTACTAATCTATTCTCTTTTTACCACCTTCCCCGAGGTGGACGGTAGGTTTAATCTACTAGAAGTATTCAAGTTTCCAGGTGATAATCCCGAAAAAACCATTCTAATGAAATCGGCTTTTATTTCTGGTTTGAAAGACTCAATCCACTACTCTCTTATCGGTGTCTTAACTCTCAACTTTATTGGTTCGCTTACTAATTGGGGCTGGTTCACCTTGGCCTTATCAATTCTCTCACTGGTCCTGGTGCTTATCTACAAAGGCTTAAAGATATCCAAACAATCAATACTTTCTTTAGGTTTAGGGGCTATCATCTTTCTAGCAGGTTCTGCTTACTTTACCTTCAACTTCTCTCTTACCGGTATCTACGTCTACTCCATCGCCGTTGTTATTTTTGAAGTATTCTATGGTTTTGGTATCACCAGCACCATGGCTAGGTTAACCGACCTAGATGTTAGCCCAAATGATCTGTCATCAGAATATACCTTCTTTACCAGTCTATTTACCTCGTTTGGTTTAATCTTACCTATCCTATTTTTAAGCTACTTCAAGATAGATATTCAAGACCCCACCATGTTCTTGGTAGTACTAGTCTTCTCAGCCCTTGTTCCATTTACTATACTAAAGGTAATGAGTAAGTCATTTTACTTAACTCACCAGTCATGACCATAGTACTAATCACTCTATTAGGTTTTGTTCTAAGGCTTGTCTTAGCTGGGCAAAGCCTCTGGTTAGACGAAGCTGCCTCATGGGTCATCGCCTCACTCCCTCTTAAAACACTCTTACCTAGTTTAGCCGGGGACTTCCACCCACCTCTATACTACTTAAGCTTAAAACCTTGGCTAAGTATAGCTGGGCAAAGTGAGTTTCTACTGCGTCTTCCAGGCATCATCATTGGTGCTCTAACCATACCCGCTCTCTACCTGTTGGTTAAAACTATCTTTATACCTCAAAAGAAACTTAAGTTCGAAATTGCACACCTAGCGGCTCTTTTGCTTGCTCTAAACCCTCTCCATATCTACTACTCACAGGAACTTAGAATGTACGCTCTTAGTGCTTTGCTGGCTACTCTGTCTTGGTACTTTCTATCTAAGTGGTTAAAAGATAAGCAAGCCAAAAACATTATCTGGTTCACATTCATATCCGTTATCAGTTTCTATACCTTCTACCTTTCTCTCTTTATTCTTGTCTCACAATGGCTCTACTTAATTTTATTCCACAAGAAGAGTCTAAAAGCATTTTTAGGCTACAACTTACTCTTCGTTCTCTTCTGCTTACCTTGGCTACCAACTTTCTTAAAGCAGCTAAAGGGTGGTGGCTATCTTACCCAAGCCCTGCCTGGTTGGTCCGCTTTGTCTGGCAACATCTCTTTCAAGTCTCTCTTGTTAATTCCTACCAAGTTTAGTTTGGGCCGTATTTCCATTTTTCCTCAATCCTTGTATTTCTTAGTTATTGGTCTTGTCTTAGCTTTTATGTCTTTGCTCTTTGTCTTGGCATTAAGAGTCAAGCGCAGCCGTTTGTTCTTCTTTTGGCTTTTTGTTCCTCTAATCCTAGCTTTAATTACCAGCATTTTTACACCCATTCTTGGTTACTGGCGCTATATATTCTTATTACCTGCTTTTACTACTCTCTTGGCTATTGGCATATCTTATTTGCCTAAGAAGATGTTCACCATCAACATAAGCCTCACTATTCTTTTATTTGTATTTTCAAACTTAATATTCTTTTCCAACCCCAAGTTTCAAAGAGAAGACTGGTCCTCACTTGTTGGTCTAGTAAATCAACAACCAAATGCTTTAATACTAGTCAACTTCACCGATGCCTTTGCTCCTCTAAAGTTCTATCTGCCAGAAGGCAACTTCTTTCCCACCCAATTAGCCTTAGGTCAAACCAGACCAGATCTAGACGAGGTTCTACCACCCCTACTTAAGCAAGACACCTCTGTTTATTATCTAGACTACCTTTCCGATCTCACCAGTCCAGACAGGCCAATTTTAATTTGGTTAGATAGAGCTGGTTTAAAAAAGAAGTCTGAGTATCAATTTAATGGCCTAGGTGCAGTCTATGAGTATCAAGCACCGTAAACTTTCATCCAGTAAGTTCTTCAAAAACGTCATTCTGGCTTGCCCAGAATCTATCCTTGGCGTTCTTATTCTCATCCACCTTTCATTAATCTATTTTGGTGGCTACTTCTTATCTCCAGAGTTTAGCCTCTATCCCTACCTAACCTCACTTGGGCTTAAACCATATCTCAGTTTGGTAGATCAGCATCTACCGGTGATTCTTTTCGGTCCCCTTTCTCTACCAAAATCTCTTGTAACTAACCCCCAACCACTTTTAAGTTTGTTCCTAAGTCTAGTAGCCATTACAGATCTTTTGTTTTACGCTCTCTTAAAGAAAAACAAAGTTAAAAATCCTTATCTCTGGACAGCAGTTTTTGCCTTCTCTTCCTTTCTTTTTTCAGGCAACACCCTTTGGCTAGAGACCTTTATTACTCCTATTATTCTTTTACTTCTCTTACTCAAAAAGAACTCTCTAAGCGAATTAGCAACAGGTATTCTTACTGCTCTAGCACTTCTCACTCGCCCTACCTTAGCTCCGGTCTTGTTGCTCTTGTTGGTATTTAAGAAGCTTAAGGCAACTAGGTTTTTAATAGCTGGTCTTTTGGCTCCTTTCTTACTAACTCTGTCTTATCTCATCTTCCACCAAACCATTCCTAGTTTTCTAAATCTATTTTTTAACTTCAACGCTGTTTACTACTCCTCTCTGGCCGGTCAACTACCTAACTCCAGACAACTCTTCTTAGTCCTCCTAATCATGGTTCCAGCTCTTGCAGTAGCTCTTAAAAACAAACGCTATCTTCCGGCGGTAATAATAACTCTTTCTCTCTTACCAGTCTGGCCCAGATTTGAGCTAACCCATCTTCAACCCGCCCTAGCTCTAGCCATATATTTCTGGGCCACTGCTAACAAAGCTAAAAAAACCTCATATCTATTTCTCAAAATACTCCTTATCTTCTTTAGCATCTGGTCAGTTAAAAAAGTTACCACCGTCAACTACGGTAACTTTTACTTAAATAAAGAAGTAAAACAGGTTAGTACTTTCCTAAAAACTCAATCCGAGAACCAGTTATTCATTTTAGGTGGCTCAGATCTAATCTACCCTCTTGCAGCTAAAAATCCAGCTGGCGACTACTACTTACCTTCTCTGCCTTGGTACTACTCAAACAAAGACTTTGTTAAAAAGCAGTTGTCGGCTCTAAAATTAAACCCTCAATCTCTGGTAGTCATCAATCACAGCTCATCACTCAAAGGACAATCAGTTAGTAGTTTTGCTTCACCCGTTTTTGAATATATAATAGATCAGTACTCTCCTTTCCACCAAGTGGGGGAGTATAAAATATATAAAATAAAGCCATGAAAGTAGCCATAGACATTTCTCAAAGCATCTACGGTACCGGAGTTTCCGTCTACACCTTAAATCTAGTTGCCAGTTTAATCCGTCAATTTCCCAATGACCAATTTGTTGTTTTTGGTGGTTCACTCCGGCGCAAAAAGGAATTAGAGCGGGTTGCCAAGAGGCTAAAAACAACCAGCCATATTTACTCATTCCCACCACGGCTTATGGACTTTGTCTGGAACTCATTGCATGTTCTACCAGTAGAGCGTCTAGTAGGCAACGTAGATCTAGTCCACACATCCGACTGGACCGAGCCACCTTCCTCTCTTCCCAAAGTAACCACAGTTCATGACCTAATCCCTTTTAAATACCCCAGTAAAACTCATGATGTAGTTAGGGGTGCCCATAAAAAACGCCTAAGCTGGGTTACCAGGGAGTCTCAAGGAATAATTGCTGTCAGTCAATCTACCAAGCAAGATCTTGTCAGTATTCTTAAGGTTCCAGAAGACAAAATTACCGTTATCTATGAAGCCGCCGAAAGTTTCTACTCTCCTCAACCACCAGCTATGATAAACAACATTAAAAGAAAGTACAAACTAAACTCAGACTACCTATTTTCTCTCTCTACTGTTGAGCCCAGAAAAAACCAAGTGGGTTTAATAAAGGCCTTTCAGTTAGTTAAACAAAAACATCCAAATCTCAAGCTAATTATTGGCGGTAAAACTGGTTGGGGTGAAGAACTAGAGATTCCCGAAGACGTAATCTTCCCAGGCTTTATTCCCAATGCAGATCTTCCAGCTCTTTACTCTGGTTGTCTGGCCTATGTTCTGCCAAGTTTCTATGAAGGCTTCTCCCTTTCACATCTCTCCGCTATGGCTTGTGGAGCCCCCGTGGTTGCTTCAAATATCTCCAGCATGCCAGAGGTTGTGGGTGCTGCTGGTGTCTTAGTAGACCCAAAAGACACTCAGTCTATCGCCGCTGGTATAATGAAAGCTATTAAGAATAGGGCAGATTTAAGTAAAAAAAGTTTAGAGAGATCCAAAGAATTTACTTGGGCTAAAGCGGCCAAGCAGACCCACGATCTTTATAAAGAAATTTTATCAAACCAGCCTTAATTTAATTAATTGAATTATGATAATTATTCGTCATTCCTGCGAAGGCAGGAATCCATACAAACAATGATAATTACTCGTCATTCTTGCGAAGGCAGGAATCCATACAAACAATGATAATTATTCGTCATTCCTGCGAAGGCAGGAATCCATACAAACAATGATAATTACTCGTCATTCTTGCGAAGGCAGGAATCCATACAAACAATGATAATTGGCATAGATATCAACGAGGCTAACATCCCCCAACGCGTTGGTGTCAATCAAGTGGCTTTTGCAACTCTGGCTAACTTAATTAAACATATCTCTCCACAAGACAAAATTATTGCCTTAGGAAAAGATGGTCCACTTCCAGACATGCCTCAAACTTCAGAAAGTCTAAGTTACGAAATATTTGGCCCCAAAAAGCTCTGGGTTCTAACCGGTTTAACCAAAAGGCTTTTTTTAGGTAAGCCTAAAATAAACGTTCTGTTTTCTCCCAGTCATTACACTCCCTTGATCTCCCGTACTCCTAGTGTCATTTACATCATGGACCTTTCCTACGAAAGGTTCGGCACAGATTACTTCACCAGTGAAGACCTAACTCAGTTAAAAAAATGGACACCTTTGTCGGCTAAGAAAGCCAAAAAGGTTCTGACTATTTCCAAGTTTTCAAAAGATGAAATTATCAGTCTCTACAAAGTTCCACCAGAAAAGATCAAGGTAGTTTATCCAGGTTTCAACAGAGACCTTTTTCATGGCAAGATTCCTATCACCAAACAAAATCAAATAAAAAGAAAGTATCAAGTCAGTGGTAGCTACTTGCTCTATGTTGGCACACTTCAGCCCAGAAAAAATCTAACTCGTTTAATCAAAGCTTTCTCTCAACTTAACAGACCTAGATTAAAGTTAGTTATCGGTGGTAAGAGGGGTTGGTTCTACCAACAAATTTTTGACCAAGTCAAAGACTTAAAAATAGAAGATAGAGTTATCTTCACAGGCTACATTCCAGATGAAGATTTACCAGGCCTAATTAAGTCTAGTCGGGCCTATGTTCTACCTAGCCTATACGAGGGTTTTGGCATGCCTCCGGTAGAAGCTCAGTCGGTAGGCGTACCCGTAGTCGTTTCCAAGACTAGTTCTCTACCAGAAGTAGTTGGTGATTCAGGAATTTATATTAAAGACCCTTACTCCGTACCCAGCATCAAAAATGCTTTAGAAACAGTTTTAAGTCTCACTCTTCAAAAACGGGCAGAGGTAATCGCTCAAGGTAAAGAAAACGCCAAGCGGTTTAGTTGGGAGAAAAATGCCCAGCAAATTCTGAAAGTTCTAAAAAAAGTCTCCAAGTGACCAATAGCTGTTCTCAATGTGGTGCTTGCTGTAAGTTATTTCTAATCAACTTATCAGAAAAAGAATACAGGTCAGGAAAATACAAAACTCAATTTGGTAAATCAGTTACTTTCAAAGACTTTAAAAAAGCCGCCTCTTGCGGAGCCGCTACTCTAAAACAAAAACCAGATGGTAGTTGTATTTATTTAAAAAATAACCATTGTTCAATTCATAAAACCAGACCAGAGGTCTGCCGGGGTTTCTTTTGTTCGTCCAAGCTAAGCAAATATCAAACTATGATTCAAGAAATAAACAACTATAAAGCAACAGTTAAAAATAAGTTATCTAAATCTTAATCAAAAGATATGTCAGCAAGATCAGTCTCCTCATGATCCATCCACTCCTCATCCTCAGTATCTAGTCCAAAATACTCATTCAGTAGCTCATTCATTTCTAGAGACACTGCTGGATTATTAGCTTCTCCGGCTGCATCCATGATACCGTTAAATATTAGTCGCATCTCATCGAGTCTGTCTACTTCATCCTGACCTCCCTCCATCATTACTACCATATTTACTTCAACCATCTCTTCCCCTAACTCAACAATCCTACTTCCAAGTTTATCTGAATCTTTTCCCAGATCAGCATATATCTTCTCACCTTCAGTCAATGCTTTTGAACTAGTCTCGGTTCTTTTAAAGCCCGCAGTTGTTGTTTCGTTGTTAACACCATCAGTTTTTATTATTTCCATGTCCACTATTATACACTTCACCGTAATTTTGTTAGAATTAACCATATATGAAAATAGCCAATCTAAACATAAGCTCAAAAGGTCTCTACTTCCAAGATAAAGACGGCCAAAAGCTAGCCACCAACAAAGCTTTAGTCAAGGTCTTCAACCGCTTCTACAACTACTATCTAGACACTAAACTATTCTTTCTCTGGTTAGTAGGCTATATTCCTAGTCATCAAATTAGAAGCTTTTTCTATCAGCTTTGTGGCATAGAAATAGGCAAAGGCTCCACCATTCATATGGGTGCCAGGTTCTACCAACCAAACAACATCAGTATTGGCGAAGGCACTATTATTGGAGACCATGCCTTCCTAGACGGCCGTGCAGCCTTAACCATAGGTTCTCATGTAGATATTGCCTCCCAAGTTATGATCTATAACTCAGAACATGATCTAGACAGTCCCACTATGAAAGCCAGAGAAGAATCGGTAAAAATAGGGGACTACTGTTTCATTGGCCCAAGGGCCATCATTATGCCAGGAGTTACTTTAGGCAAAGGAGCCGTGGTAGCTGGTGGAGCCGTGGTCACCAAAAATGTTTCTGCAGGTGAGGTAGTTGGTGGGGTACCAGCCAAAAAAATAAAAACTAGACAAATAAAAAGCTACCACTACCTTTTAGGAAGACCCAGGCTTTTTCAATGAAAAACCTTGGAAAAATATCTTTAATCCTAGTTTATCTTTTAGGGGCTGTTTATCTCTTACTACCAGATCCAATTTACCCAGACGTAGCTTCAGCCACCCGTTCCAATGAGCCAGGAGACACTTGGCAAAACCCAGATCAAAAGGCTTTTTTCACCAACAAAACCAGGCAAGAAGTTCTCCAAGAAATGCAAACCTCTTTTTCCTTACCTTCCATACCGTCATTTAGGTTAAACTACCGCCCAGAAGAATCCGGCCAGTTCGTTAGAGAGTTGGTAGACAGCTACTACCTAGAAGAAATAGTCCACCCCTTAAGAGAGTCATTATTCGTCAACGGTTGGGAACCACAAAATTCTCCCTACTGGAGAAGTGTGGAACCAGATAAGCGGCCTGCTATTCAGATAAACGGTGTATTCTACCGCTCTAAAATAATCTTAAAACCAGTTTATTCATCTCCTCTTTCCAGAATATTTGTCTGGACCTTCATTTTCCCCTTAAGCTATTTATGCTTCAAGTCACTTAAAAGAAGTTTCACAAGTTAAAATTTACATACCATGAGTATCAAAAAAACTACCCCAGAAATCTCCTTAGTTATGATCTCTTTCAACACCAAGAAAGTTACCTTAGACACTTTAAAGTCAATCTATAAACATACCAAAGATATAGATTTCGAAATCATTATCTCCGACCACGGTTCAAAAGACGGTTCAGTAGAAGCCTTACAAAAATTTGCCAAAGCAAAAAATAACTTAACTGTATTAGATACCAAAAGAAATCCAGGGTTTGGGGCCGGCAACAACTTTGGAGCTAAACGGGCAAAAGGGGACTACCTCCTTTTTATCAACAACGACATTTTATTCAAAACCAACGTTATCAAGCAATCTGTAGATTGGTTTAAACTCCATCCAGAAGTAGGCGCTTATTCATGTAAGTTGTTAAATACAGATCAAACTGTCCAAGCTTCTGGTGGTTACTTTCCAACACTATTTAGGGTCTTCGCTTGGCAATTCTTCATAGATGATCTTCCTTTTATCAGATCTCTTATTAAGTCTATCCATCCTCACGAACCTCATTTTTCTATCATCAATCGATTCAAGCAAACCAGAAACAAGCAGATCACTTCTAAATCTTCTTTCTACAATCAACCTCAATCACCAGACTGGGTCACCGGGGCATATATTATGATGCCAAGAAAACTCTTTGAAGAACTTAAAGGCTTCGATCAAAACATCTGGATGTACGCCGAAGAGCTAGAACTTTGCTACAGAGTAAAACAAACCGGTCTAAAGGTTGCTTACCAACCAAAGCCATCTGTGGTTCATTTAGGAGGTGCCTCATCTGGTGGTTCTAAATTGGGCATAACTCAAGAGGTCAAGAATTTGCTATATTTCTTTAAGAAACACAAACCCAGCTGGCAGATGCCTCTGGTAAAATTAATGTTCGCCCTAGGCTCTCTACTAAGATTTATTATTTTTGGGATTATAGGAAAAAATGAAACATCTCGCCAGGCTTACTCAGAAGCCATTAAACTCAGTCTTTAAGTACATAGGGGCCACTCTTCTAATCTTCACTCCACTGTATCCAAAGTTCCCCTTGTTTTTCTTACCTTTCTCTACAGTGGCAGTTAGGGTAGAGGACTTCCTTATTGGTCTAGCCGTGCTTTTTCTGGTCATAAGTTTAAAAAACAATCATTTTAAAGCCCTACCTCCTATTACCTTTCAGATTCTTGTTTTCTGGGCTATCGGTCTTCTGTCTACCATCTCGGCTATCTTAATTACCCAAAATGTCAGCCCTTTACTGTCGACCTTACACTTTCTTCGTCGTATAGAGTACATGAGTCTGTTCTTTATTTTTTATTACTTAGGTTCCACAAGTAAAGCTAATAGAACCTTCTTTTTAAAACTTCTCCTTCTTCCAGTTGTCGGAGTTTTTCTATATGGTCTAGCTCAAATCTACTTTTCCGCTCCCGTGATCTCCACCATGAATATAGAGTCATCCAAAGGCATTGCGCTTACTCTTCAACCTGGTGTTCAGTTATCTAGTACTTTCTCGGGTCATTATGACCTGGCTATTTACCTAAGTTTCATCGTTTCTTTCCTTATGGCTATCTTAAGTTTGGCCAAGAAAAAATACACCAAAGGTTTGGTCTACTTCCTCAGTCTGCCTGTTATCTGGCTTTTTGCAAAGGCTGGCTCCCGTATGGGGTTGGTAGGCTTATTAAGCTCAGTCTCCATAATCTCACTAATCAAAAAGAAGTTCTTTTTAGGCTTCATCATGCTTTTCCTTATTGGCCTGGGGGTTATTACCAGCCCTCATCTAATGGGTCGCTTTAGTTCATTTCTCAGGGTCTTTGCCCAAGAAGAAGTTTTAAGGCCTATTCAGCAAGACCGTTCAGCTAGTATCCGTTTCGATGTAGAGTGGCCCAGAGCCATGCGCTCCTTTTACAAGAATCCTTTCTTGGGAACTGGTTACTCATCATTGGGTCTAGCTACAGATAATGATTACTTAAGAGCCTTAGGTGAAACCGGCCTGTTGGGGCTACTAAGTTTTATGTCTGTTTTAATTGGTTTGGGTAGGGCTCTATTTGTCTCGTTTAAGAAAGCTCTTGGAAAAACTGATAAGATCTTGACTATATCAAGCATTGGAGTCTTTACTTCCATGGTCTTAGTAGCTATCTTTATAGACACGTTTGCAGCCAGCAAAATTGCCATCCTTTTCTGGAGCATCACCGGTCTTGCTTTAAGCACTAACAATAAAAATGATAAATAAATATCTTAAACCCCACCTAGCTTTCTTAATTATCTTAGGTCTTGCCCTTGTGGTCAGACTTTACAAACTAAACTCTCCCATTGCCGACTGGCACTCCTGGCGCCAAGCCGATACATCTTCAGTCACTCGCGTCTTTGACCAAGAAGGTGTCAACTTATTTGTTCCTCGCTACCAAGACATCTCCAATATTCCATCAGGTCTTTATAATCCTGAAGGCTACCGTATGGTGGAGTTTCCGCTCTACAATCTAATTCACTTAGGCGTCTTTCGTATTGGCAACCTAAATCTTGAAACAGCCGGTCGTCTAACTTCAGTCATTCTATCGCTTGTCTCCCTAACCTTAATCTATTTAATTGCTAACCGGATTTCCGGTAAAAAAACCGCCATCTTCTCATCGTTGTTCTTTGCCCTAACGCCTTTCAATATCTTCTACTCTAGAGTAGTCCTACCAGAACCTCTCATGATTACTCTCTTTTTAACCTCCTTCTATCTCTTGTTAAGGTCAAAAATACTTCCATCAGCCGTTTTCTTAGGCTTAGCTCTATTAATCAAACCTTACGCAATCTTCTTCACTCTCCCTTACTTAGTAGTCTTCTGGCAGCAGTGGCAAAAAAAAGAACTTAAGCTTAAACAATTATTCATCTATGCAGTAATAGCCCTAGCCCCCTTCGCTTTCTGGAGAAACTGGATAAGTAACTTCCCCTCAGGTATTCCTGCCTTTACTTGGTTGTTCAATCAAAACGGCATTAGATTCAGGCCAGCTTGGTTCAGGTGGCTGTTCGCCGAACGTCTAGGTAAGCTTATCCTAGGTTACTGGGCTAGCCTCTTTCTTGTTCTTGGCTTACTTAAGAAGCCTTCCAAACCTTTAAGCTGGAGTTACCCTCTATTTGGATTTGGTATTCTAATCTACTTCAGCGTCTTAGCCAGTGGCAACATCACCCACGACTACTACCAAAGCATAATCATGCCCTTTATCTGCTTACTTCTTGGTAGGGGATTGGTTGCCCTCACTTCATTGCCAAAATCATCTTTCTCCAGGTTAACTCTCTGGGCAACTGCCTTTTTGGTTACGGCCTTCAGCTTTGCTTTCTCCTGGTATGAAATTAAAGGTCTTTATCAAATTAATAATCCCAGTATCATTGCGGCTGGTCAAGCAGTAGACAACCTGGTCCCTAAAGACGCTAGAGTTGTTGCTCCGTATATGGGTGACACTGCTTTTCTTTATCAAACCAACCGTTATGGTTGGCCTCTCCTAACCCATGACATAGAGAACTTAGTTGAAAAAGGCGCCACCCACTATGTCTCCGTCAACTACGATGACCGTACCAATCAAATCATTGCTAATCCAGACTTTTCAATCCTGGAACAGAACCCAGATTTTGTCATCATTAAGCTAACTAAGTAATGAAGATTTTAATGCTCACTCCTTATCTGCCGTACCCTGATTCTTCAGGTGGTCAAATAAGAACCTTAAACCTTTTAAAACATCTTTATAAAGAGCACGAGATTACCCTAGTTTCCTTAATTAAAGATAAAAAAGAAAATCAGTACAAAAAGCACCTGCTCAAATACTGTAAAAAAATTCTTACTTTTCAAAGAAGTCCTAATCCCTTTACATTGCAAAATATCATTCGCACCGGTTTTACTAACCAACCATTTTTAATTGTCAGAAACTCGGCTCCAGGTGTAAAAGCTGCTGTGCAAAAAGAACTAGAAACTGGCAACTACGACATTATCCACGCCGAAACTTTCTACGTCATGCCTAGTATTCCGGAAACCACTATCCCCGTGGTTCTGGTAGATCAAACAATAGAATACTTGGTATACCAACATTACGTCAACAACACGGCTCACAAGCTAGTTAGACCTTTGTTGCGTATAGATGTTGAAAAACTAAAAAGATCAGAAAAATATTATTGGCAAAAGGCCAATCAAGTAGTGGCTGTCTCCAAGCAAGACAAGCAAGAAATGAGAAGGTTGTTACCCAGCCTAGATGTAAAAATAGTTCCCAACGGGGTTAACCTAGATCTGTTCAAAGCCAAGAAGACTTGGAAATCAAAAGAGCCAACTATTCTTTTTGTCTCCAACTTCAAGTGGCTACAAAATAAAGAAGCCGCCTACCTATTAATTAATGAAGTGTTTCCAATAGTAAAAAAGAAACTTCCCAATATAAAGTTGCACGTTGTAGGCCAACATATTCCAGAAGACATATTGAAGTACAACAGTACTTCCATAAAGATCGACTCACTAGCAGAAGACGATATTGAGAGTTTGGTTAAAGCCTGGAATCAAGACACTGTTTTTGCTTCAACTATCAGAGGTCCTGGGGGAACTAGGTTAAAAAATCTAGCCGCCATGGCCAGCCAACAACCAATTGTTTCCACTAGTGTTGGCGTCCAAGGCTTGGGTGTTAAAAACAATGTTCACGTCCTAACCGGCAATACCCCCAAAAAAATAGCTGAACTAATAGTCAAGGTGATAAAATCCCCTAAGCTAGCCGAGAAGATCTCCCGCAATGCCAGAGCCCATGTAGAGAAACACTACAACTACAAAAACATTGCCGGAAAGTTAAGCTCTATTTACCATCAATTAAATAAAAAGTAATGCCTACCAAGAAAACAGTCCAAAAAAATAATCTAGCTATCATTATTGTCAGTTATAACACTCGTCAGCTTTTAGACAACTGTCTTACTTCTATATATAAGGCTCTACACCCCCAGGGCGGATTAGAGGTAGTTGTTGTAGACAATAATTCAAAAGATGGTAGTCTTGAAATGGTCAAGAAGAAATTCCCCCAGGTTCAACTTATTGAAAACACCAGTAACTTAGGTTTTTCAAAAGCCAATAACATTGGTGCCAAGGCAACCAGCTCCAAATACTTGCTTTTTCTAAACTCAGATACCGTTCTAAAGAAATTTAGCTTAGTCAAGCCTTTAAAATATCTCAAGAATCACACTAAAGTTGGCGCCTTAACCATTAAGCTCATTCTTGGCTCGGGGGAAATAGACTATGACAACAGGCGCGGTTTCCCCACACCTTGGAATACGTTCTGTCGTCTTTTTGGCCTGTCAAAAATCTTCACAAATTCCTTAGTATTCAACTCATATCACTTAGGGTTTAGGCCAATTAAAAAACCAACCCAAGTTCCAGTTATAGCCGGCTCATTCTTTATGATCTCTTCAAAAGTATTCAAAGAAATAGCTGGATGGGATGAAGACTTCTTTTTCTACGGAGAAGATATAGATATCTGCTACAGACTCCAACAGGCTGGCTATCAAATAATCTACTACCCTAGAACCAGCGCCATTCATCTAAAAGGTGCCAGTTCAGGTATCAGAATAGAAACTGAAGAAATTACTAAAGCCACTAAAAAAATCAAAATAAAAGTAGCCAAAGCCTCTATCAAAGCCTGGGAATTATTTGTCAAAAAACATTACTCAAACAAATATCCAACCATTTTTGTTTGGTTCATGATGTTGGGGATCAAGATAAAAGGCTCAATCAGGTTACTTAAGTGGAAGTTGTCATAATATGAGAATTGGTATAGACGCTAGGCTCTACGGTAAAAAGCATACAGGTATCGGTCGCTATACCAAGAACTTAATACTAAGCCTAGCCAAAACCGATAAAAAAAACACCTATCTTATTTTTGGAGCAGAAGAGATCAAGAAAGATCTCCAAGGTATAAAAAACTTCTCTTATCAAAAACTTACCACTCCAATTTATTCTTTCAGAGAGCAGATCATCAATCCTTTTATATTCAATAAGGCCAAGTTAGATCTTTTGCATGTTCCCCATTTCAACGCTCCAATTCTATATTTTGGCAAGCTAGTCATCACCATTCATGATCTTATTAAACACCTTTCTACCGGCAAAGACTCCACTACTCACTCAGCCTGGGTTTACTGGATCAAACAGCTGGCCTATCGCTTAGCTGTTTTTTTAAATATTAAAAAGGCCTCAGCCATTATTACCCCCAGCAAGTTCTGGCAAGATTACTTGGTTAACAACTACAATCTTAACCCTCAGACCATCCACGTAACCTACGAGGCAGCCGATAAAGCCCTAAAGGTAGACCCTAAACAAAAACCCCGTAATATCTTAAGGAAATATCACCTAGACAAACCCTTCATTATCTATACCGGCAATCTCTATCCTCATAAGAATGTAGATTTTTTAATTAAAGCCATTAAAGCTTTTAACAAAACTCATAAGCACCAGTTAACCTTGGCTATAGTTTGTGCTAGAAGTGTCTTTGAAAAAAGACTAACCCCAGCCAACCACGTTCAGTACTTAGGGTTTGTCCCAGACTCTCACTTAGCCACTTTATACTCCCAAGCCCTGGCCCTAGTTCATCCTTCTCTAATAGAGGGTTTTGGCCTTACCGGTCTAGAGGCCATGGCTGTAGGTTTGCCCGTCTTGTCATCAGATGCCACCTGTCTACCAGAGGTCTATGGTCAGGCCGCCCTTTACTTTGACCCTCACAATCAGGCCAGCTTGTTGCTAAGACTAGAGCAAATAATGGAAGATAGGCAGCTTCTCAAAGATCTCAAAGAAAAAGGTCTCAAAAGAGTCAAAAAATTCTCCTGGCGAATTACAGCTAAAAAAACTCTCAAGGCATATAATCAGGCTGTTATTGCCCGTCATTCTGGTAAGTGAGTCTTCAAACGCATCCAGAATCAGATTTCCTCCCCTACGAGGATCTAGGGACTGGGCAAACCAGACTGACAAAGTCACCAGAGTCTATGAAGGTTGCTTTAGTCTATGACCGAATAAACAAATTCGGTGGGGCAGAAAGACTTCTCTCGTCACTAAAAAACATCTATCCAAAAGCTCCAATCTTTACCTTAGTTCACAATCCAAAAACAGCCAAGTGGGCCTCAAAATTCAAAATAATCGCCAGTCCCATCAACTCAGTTAGTTTTTTACGAACCAGGCATCAGTGGCTCTCTCCTGTATCAGCCATGATGTTTGAAACCTTCAACTTTGATAACTTTGATCTAGTCATTAGTCTTACTAGCGAATCTGCTAAGGCAGTTATTACCAAGCCGAACACTCTTCATATCTGTTACTGTTTAACGCCCACTAGATATCTCTGGGGGAGTGTCACCGAGTATAGCCAAGACATAAAAATGAAGATCTTGCCTAGCTTTGCCAAAAAATACTTTAAGGCAGTAGATTTACTCATTTCTAGGCGGCCAGACCAATACATCGCTATTTCTAAGGAAGTTAAATCACGACTAAGTAAGTACTATCAACAAGAGTCAAGTATTATTTACCCATCCATAGAAGACAAATTTTACTCAAAGAAAACTCCGTCTCCACTTAAAGATAGAGATTATTACTTAGTAGCTGGTCGACTCGAGCCATACAAGCGCACGGATCTGGTCATTAACACCTTCAACCACCTACAAGGTGCATCCTTGAAGGTGGTTGGTACAGGCAAAGAGCTCAAGCGTTTAAAAGGGCTCGGGCATAAAAACATAGAGTTCTTAGGCCAAGTGTCAGACAATCAACTAAAAGCTCTTTATCAAAATGCTAGAGCCGTCATCTATCCCCAAATCGAAGATTTTGGTTTAATCCCCGTAGAGGCTCAGGCTTCTGGCACTCCAGTTATAGCCTTTGCCAAGGGTGGAGCAAAAGAAACCGTTATTCATAATCACACCGGTCTCTTGTTTAATCATCAAACCATCCAAAGCCTAACCAAGGCCATAACCAAGTTCGAGTCAGGTAAGCACTTGATTACTCCTCAAAAGTGCCTAAACAATGCTAAAGAATATTCTAAAGATAGATTTATTATTAGCTTTCATGATAAAGTAACTATACTATGGCAAAAGCATCAACAAAACCTGAGTATTTAAAACACACCTATGTTTGTCTTTTAGCTGGCGGCACCGGCACTAGGCTGTGGCCCAGATCAAGAACCAAGACCCCTAAACAGTTTGCTCCTATCTTAAGCAGACTGACTCTTTTTCAACAAACAGTTAAAAGGGTCAGAGACATAGTGCCTCTTTCTAGGGTCTACGTTATGACTAACCAGCGCTATGTTAGAACTGTCCAGAAGCAGATTCCCCTAATTCCCAACAAAAACATTATTGGTGAACCAGAAAAGAAAAATACCGCTATGGCCATGGGGGTAGCAGCAGCCTGGATATACAAGCGAGATCCCAAGGCTATCATCATTAACTTAGCTACCGATCATTTAATCCAGAAGCCGGCTGCTTACAGAAAGACCTTAAAGGCTGCCGCCAAAATCGCTTACGAGCAAGATAAGTTAGTGGCTGTCGGTATTGTCCCCACCTTCCCTCACACAGGTTTAGGCTATATTCATATTGGTAAGAAGATATCTGAAGACGGTTCCATGCCAGCCCATGAAATGAAAGGTTTTACAGAGAAACCAAATCTGGCCAACGCTAAGAAGTTTATTAAAACCGGTCACTATCTCTGGAACGCTAACAACTATGTCTACTCAGCCAAGACAATCTTGGCAGAATTCAAAAAGCTGGCTCCAGATATTTACAAACACATCCACAAGGTCTACCAAGCCGTTGATACAAAGAACGAAACACAGGTGCTCAAAGAAGAGTTCCATAAGGTTAGAGAAGACTCAATCGACTACGCTATTTCCGAAAAAACTAAAAAAATGGTGGTAATCCCCGGCAACTTTGGTTGGAACGACATTGGAGACTGGGGCGTCATCTACGACTTAACTAAAAAAGACAAGCAGGGTAATGCAGCTATAAGCTATGGTTCAAATGGGGGAGGGCACATTAGCCTAGATTCTAAAAACAACCTAATTCAGTTCGACGATCAATTAATAGCTACTGTTGGTGTTGAAAACTTAATCATAGTAGATACTGGAGACGCTGTGCTAATTTGTAGTAAAGACAAGGCAGAAGAAGTTAAAGGTTTGGTTAAGTTGCTTAAGGAAAAGAAACTAACTCATTACGTATGAACCCAATCTACGAACCAATAAAAAGGTTAATAGACATAACTACATCCTTAGTCTTAGCCGTTCTCTTTCTACCTATCTGGATCATCATTCCTATTCTCATAGTTCTAGACTCAAAAGGAACATCTTTTTATACACAGAAGCGTATGGGTAAAAATGGCAAAATATTTAAGCTTTATAAGTTTCGCACCATGAAAAACGGTGCCGATAAATTTTGGAAGAGCAACACCAAGCTCTCAAATAAAGCCCGTCAGTCTGGTTGGAAGCTAGAGATCAACGATGACCCAAGAATTACCAAGCTAGGAAGATTTTTGCGTCAGACATCAATAGATGAAATGCCCCAGGTCTTTAATATTCTAAAAGGTAATATGAGCTTAGTAGGTCCTCGTCCTATTCGCGAAATAGAGATCAAGGATGCTCTAAAACGTTACGGTAAAAAAATACAAAGTTATATTGATTCTTCACTAACAGTTAAGCCCGGTCTAACCGGTCCTTGGCAAGTTGCCGGTAGAAACGACATTCCTTGGAACAAGAGAGTCAGAATGGATGCAGCCTACGCCAAAAGGCAGTCAATTCTTGAAGACCTGTCTATCATAATCAAGACTCCATTTGCTATGATTAGTAAGTGGTAAAATAATTTAAACATGGATCTACCAAAAAAAACAAACATTGATGACCAGGGTCCGACCCTAGAAGGAGCGTCCGAAAGTTTGGTTGCAGAATCCAGTCAGGGTCCAACCCCAAAGGGGTTGAACCCCAGCAAAGTAACCAACAAATACTTGAAAATTGGTATGCGAGTAGGCTTAGCTCTTTTGGTCTTGCTACTAGTGGGTGGGCTTTTTGGTGCCTTCGCCGGCTTCACTTTAAAGACTCCCGTTCAAGCTACTTTAGACACCGTTACTAAACTTACAGAAGACTTCCAAAACAAAGATCTAGTTGCCGCCAAGCAAACACTAGAAACTTTAGATAACAACATCAATACTCTAAACAGTAAATACAAGCTAGTTGGTTGGACTAAAGTAATTCCCTTCTTTGGTAGTTACACGCAAGATGGTCAAAGCGCCATTACAGCTTCTGGTGCCCTAGTTGCCGCTACTAATCTAACCGTAGTCGCCATAGAGCCTTACTCAGACCTACTAGGTTTTAAATCTGACATGGAGCAGGAGCTAGAAAAAAAAGAAGACGAGTCAATTGAGAACAGAATCATCTTCATGGCAGAGACTTTAGATAAAATATCCCCGGAACTAGAGGGAATTACAGAGGAGCTAGCTAAAGCCGGTCAAGCCATCTCTTCCATCAACCCTAAAAGATATCCAAAAACAATTGGTGGGAAAGAAGTTCGAGCCAAGCTGGTCTCGGTTCAAACTACTCTAAGCGAGTCAGTCCAGCTCTTCTCTCAGGCCAAACCACTAATCAAGCTACTACCAACTCTTCTGGGCAATCCAGATGCCAAGACCTATCTTCTACTATTTCAAAATGATGCCGAACTAAGAGCCACGGGTGGCTTCTTAACCGCCTATGCTTATCTAGACATGGCCCAAGGTAAATTAAAGCCAGGCAATTCTTTTGATATCTACAATCTAGACGCCCGCTACACCAGTAACCTTAAGGCTCCAGATCCAATTAAAAAGTACCTCAAGGAATCAAACTGGAACTTAAGAAACATGAACCTCTCACCCGACTTCAAGGTCTCCATGGATCAGTTCCTAGAAGCCTACAGAGATACTCCTGGCACCAGGCAAATAGACGGCATTATAGCTATAGACACATCTGTACCAGTTAAGTTTCTAGATATTATTGGCCCTATCGGTGTTGGCGGTTGGGGTAACTTCTCTTCAGAAATAGACCCTCGTTGTGACTGTCCTCAAGTTGTCTATGCTTTAGAAGAAATTGCCGATAGGCCTACTTACGAAATTAGACTAGACAGAAAAGCAGTTTTAGGTCCCTTAATGCACTCACTTATGGCCAACGCCATGGGTAGTCCTAAGCATGTCTGGCCAGAACTATTGAACTCACTCTTGTCTTCAATCCAAGAAAAGCACCTGCTCTTGTACTTCCTAGATGAAAACTCTCAGAAAATAGCAGAAGACTTCAACTCGGCTGGCAGAATCAAGCCTTTCGAGGGCGACTATCTCCACATTAATGACAATAACTTTGGCGGGGCCAAAACAGACATGTTCCTAGAAAGAAGCGTAGAGCAAGAAATAGAAGTAATCTCAGGTAAAGTTACCAAAACCGTTACTCTAAACTACACTAATCCTCACAAAGGCAGTAACTGTAATTTAGAGGCCGGTCAGCTTTGTTTAAACGGCACCTACAAAGACTGGGTTAGGGTTTATGTTCCTAAGGGTAGTCAGCTAATCAGCGTAGTTGGTTCAGAAGACGAAGCAGAAACAGGTGAAGAACTAGACAAAACCTATTTCTCAGCCTTCTTTACCATGAGACCGGAGTCATCAAGTAAGTTAGTTTTCACATACGAGCTACCTAGCAGTGTAAACACCGATACCTATCAGTTACTCATTCAAAAACAGCCAGGTAAGCCCACCATCAAGCACAATATAATCTACAACGGTTTAGAGCAAGAGTTAGATTTATCTACAGACACCACTCTTTCTCTCTAAGCTAATGAACAAGACTTTCTCAGATATCGGTATAGTCATTAGAGTCATAAATTTTGGGGAGGCCGATCGTTTTGTAGACATAGTTAGTCAAGATCACGGTCTTATTAATTTAATTGCAAAAGGAGTTAGGCGAATCACCTCCAAGAAAGCCCCTCACCTAGACTTACTCAACTTAATTAAATTCCAAGTAGCCAGAGGTAGATCACCCCAAATAATCACTCAAGCAGAGTTAATAGAACCTCACCTCAATCTTAAAAACAATCTTAAGATGGCTCGCACCTCCTTTTACTTAATAGAAATCTTAAACTCTCTTCTAGCTCCAGAACAACCAGACAAAGAACTTTTTCTCTCCTTAAAAAACTATCTGTTTCACCTAAACAAAACCACCTCCAAAGAAAAATCCAGAAAACTCTCAATAAATTTTCAGCTTTATCTATTTCGCCACCTAGGTTTCCCAGAACCAAAAGAAAAAACTCCACAAGCCATCATGAGCCACCTTGAAAACATTACCTCTAAAAAAATTAAATCTCGCCACCTTTTGTAACAGGTGGGGTCCGACCCTAAAAGGAACGGCTACAGCCGTGGGCCCATTGGCCATCGGGCCAAATGAGGGTCGTACCCCTGCTGTATGAGGATGTTACAATATCTTTTATGGCAGATCAAAAGATATTAGAAAAAATCATTGCCCTGGCTAAACGTAGGGGTTTTGTTTACCCATCCTCAGAAATATACGGTGGCTATGCCAGCGTTTACGACTACGGTCCAAGAGGGGTGGAGCTAAAAAACAACGTTAAAAAAGCCTGGTGGAAAGAAATGGTCCAGCAGAGAACAGACATTGTTGGCCTAGACTCAGCTATTTTTATGCATCCAAAAACCTGGGAAGCCTCTGGTCACGTAGAAGGTTTTTCAGATCCTTTAGTAGAGTGTAAAAAATGTAATCATCGTTTTAGGTCAGACCACCTAGAAGAACTAGGTAAAACTAACTGTCCAGACTGCAGTGGAGATCTTACAGAAGAAAAAAACTTTAATCTTTTAGTAGAAGCCAAAATGGGAGTTACCGATGAAGACAAGTCAAAAGCCTATCTAAGAGGTGAAACCTGCCAAGGAATATACCTAAACTTTCAAAATGTTTTAAACTCCACCAGGCAAAAGATTCCTTTTGGTATTGGTCAAATTGGTAAGGCCTTTAGAAACGAGATCACTCCTAAAAACTTTATCTTTAGAACCCGTGAGTTCGAACAAATGGAAATGCAGTTTTTTATCCCACCAGACAAAAAGATAGCCAAAGAAACCTTTGCGTACTGGAAAGAACAGCGCCTCAACTGGTATCTAAATTTAGGTATCGATTCCAAGAAGCTTCGATTTAGAGCTCACAATGAAGACGAAAAAGCTCATTATGCTCTAGCTGCGGAAGACATCGAGTACGACACTCCCTTTGGGGGCTGGAAAGAGTTCGAGGGAGTTCACAACAGAGGCGATTGGGATCTGTCAAGACATTCCCAGTACTCAGGTAAGAAACTAGGCTATCTAGAGCCAGATGGTACTAGAATAACTCCCTGGGTAATAGAGACCTCCGCCGGAGTGGATAGAGCTATTCTTATGTTCCTTCTCGACGCCTATAAAGAAGATAAAGACAAAAAACGTACCTACTTAAGCCTACACAAATCTCTAGTTCCAGTTCAGGTGGCCGTTTTCCCTCTCTTAGGTAACAAGCCTGAGTTGATTAATAAAGCCAAGGAGGTTTTTGATAGCCTGGCCAAACAAGGCTTTATTGTTGAATGGGATCAAAGAGGCAATATTGGTAAAAGATACTTTAGTCAAGATGAGATAGGTACCCCTTGCTGTGTAACTGTTGACTTTGATACACTAGAGAAGGGTGAGGTCACAGTTAGGGACAGAGATACTGCCATTCAAGAAAAAGTTAATCTTGATAAATTAATTACCTACTTAAAAATATAATGAAAAAATTTGTTCCAGCTTTAATCATTATCATAGTTTTGCTTTTGATAGTTGTTGGAGTAATGTCATTTAAAAAATCATCAGACTCAAGCTCTGTGGAGTCACAAGAGTCCGCTGGTGCTCGTTTGGTTATCAATCAGCTAGACCAAAACAAGCGGCCCTTTACCATTATATCAGGTCACTCAACCGGTAAGCTTCTAGCTCTCTATCTAGAGAACACCTCTGCAGTCAAAGGAGCAACTATAGACCTTGAGTATCTGTCCGGAGATCTTCTAAAAGGTGCCAGAAGTACTTTGGAAGCACCCATCAACGATCCTTACACCAAGGCCTTTCTTTTGGGTAGTTGTTCAGCCGGTGGCAAATGCAGTTTTGATAAAGAGCTTATTTCGGGTTCCCTTAAGTTAAAGTTAAGTATCTCTGGTGAAACAGATATTCATGTTTTAAAGGCAGACTACTCTTTCGTAGAGGGTGAAACCACCACCACTGATGGTCGCGTTACCTACACCCCTGCCGGCAAGCCAGTGGGAGAGATGCTGCTAAATACCGTGGGGCTACCAGATCAGCTTGAGGGCAATCTAGAACTCTATCCAATAGCTATCACCTCCACCAACAAGCAAGCCATTAAGGGTCAGCTAGAAATAAGAAAGAAAGGTATTGCTAAGGCCATGCTTTACACTAGTTCAGGCTACCAAGAACTAGATGCAATCATTACTGAAGACACAGTTACCATAGACCTAGCTCACTCACCCAGAAAAGAAGAGGTAGAAATAGTCAGAGACGATCTAAAAGGGGCTGAGGAGTCTCATGTCTTTTATATCTTAGGTCCTATTGTCTTGCTTTCCGAATAGTTATTAATCTAAAAATCAATATGTCTAAAGGTCAAGAGTTATTATCAAAAACCAACAGTCAGAGAGAGTCAGAGGAGTATCTAGAGTCTCTGGTTTCATCTGATAAAGCTATTATTGCTTTTCAGGTAGAGGGTAGTCAAGGTAAGCTCGCCGAAACTCTATCAGCTCGGTCAATCACCTTCATTCATCTTTATGATCAGACCAAAGATCAAGCTTATTTGATCTTAGCCAAAGCGACTGCTTCTTCGGCTGTAGAAGTCGCTAAGTTAGATAAAAGCCAAGATCAGCTGGCTATTTCTCTACTTGGTTTAGGTAGAATTCATGCCAAATTAAAAGAACATCAATCTGCCGCCAAATACTATCAAGAAGCTTTGGACAATTTGTCAAATGATCGTCCTTCTATGTTAGCAGACGTAAAAATCCATTTAGCAGCCAGCCAGTACAAAACCGGTGATAAATCAGCCCTTGAAAGGCTCATCAACGCTTTAGCTGACCTAGAAAAAGCCGATGAGGACTCATACGTTAAAAATGTTTGGGTCTCAGGTGCCTATATGAAACTAGCCGGAATTTTAGCCACAGATAACCCAGAGGAGTCACAAAAACATCTTGCCAAAGCCAAAGGAATAATTAGCTCAGACCCCCGCCTAACCATTCGTCTCAAACAATGGACAGAGCTCTCTCAAGCTTTAAAATAGGTTCTCTTCAGTTGTCTCTATCAATCTCATTGCTTTTTTATTTTCTTTCACCTTATCCATTAACTGCAGTACAGAATTAATTATTTTCTTATCTATACTAAGACCTTCAACAAATCTGGCAATTGTTTGTCTTGTTGGACTTTGAGAAAAATACTCACTCGTTAGTTTGTGCCATTTAACAACAGTGTCTTTAGGCACAAGCTTCACCTCTTCTTCAAAAACCGAGTCAAGATAACCAATTACTTCAGGTAAATTTTTGGTTCTTGGGTAGTTTACTTGATCTTCAATGAGTTTAATGGCATAAGGGATTAAATCATCTTTGGCTATAACATCATAAAAACCAAGTTTCATTAATGCTTCTTCCCTTTTTCTGTCTATCAAGGCGTGGCAATACATTCCTAGCTCAAACGAATTTTCAATTTTCAGTAAACTCCCGACAGTAGGATTTTTTATATGTGATTCTTCTCTGGTGATATCTCCTAAATATCTAATGTCTGGGAATATATTACCAACGTAAAACTTAGCCTCATCTATATGTTTGCCAGTTAAAAACTTCTCTTTTACAACTTTTGCATAAGTAATATGAGTAACCTGGCTTGCCATATTTATATTTTAAACTATTTCCTTGGTAATAATTTTGTAATTTAAGGCCATAACTTTGTGCCTATTCCACCTTTGTGAAACTACCTCTTGACATGGATAGTTTTTTTCACGATACTTAGAGGTGGTGACAAGTGGTGAAATATCTTAATAAGAATATTATATATAACACTATTATAAAACACCTGCCTTATGCACTATGTTTATAGGACGACATTATCACAATCTAGAAGCCAAAGGACGCCTGGCGATTCCTCAAAACTTCAGGTCCAGTCTCAAGTCTGGTGGCGTGATAACTTGGGGGCTAGATGGATGCCTATTTCTTTTCCCCGCCTCATACTGGCAAGAGCTCTCCAACAAATTAGCCAGTCTTCCTCTAACCAATCCTTCAGCCAGACAGTTCACCCGCCTTCTAGTTCAGTCAGCCACCCAGCTCAATCTAGACAGTCAGGGCAGAACTCTGATTCCCGAGCACTTAAGAATACAAGCCAAATTAAAAAAACAAATTGTGGTAGCTGGAGCTCTAACCCGGGCAGAAATCTGGGATAAAGACCTCTATCACAAGCACCTTGAAAAAATAACGCAACAGGTTCCAGTAGACCAGGAACTAGCTAACCTAGGCATATGACAATCACCATACCCAGACACAATCCAGCTTACAAAGGTCAAATAGCCAAGCTGTTCAATCTTAAAACCAACGATAACTTCCTAGACCTCACCTTAGGAGATGGTGGCCACACTCAAGAAGCTCTTGAAGTAGGTGCAAAGGTTACTAGTTTTGATGTTGATCCAGAATCAATCCAAAGAGCCAAGGGTTTCGTTCCTAAAGAACTAGCCAAGAACTGGACAGTTATTAACTCAAACATGACCAGCATAGGGGACTCATTAAAAGCCCTACCACCAGTTTTATACAACGGTATCATCATCGATCTTGGTCCATCTCAATACCAGGTTCTAGCACCCAACAGAGGTTTTAGCTTTGCTTCTACAAGTAATCTAGACATGAGGTTAGACAAGACCTTGGGTGTCACGGCCAAAGACTTACTAGCAGCTTTAGGACCAAAAGAACTAGAGCAAATTCTAGAGCTAGCCGATGAACCCAAAGCTAAGCAGATTGCCAAAGCCATAGTAGCCACTAGAAAAATTACTCCCCTTGAAACAGGTGAACAGCTAGCTAAATTAGTTACTAAAGCCAAACACGCCGGCTTCCAAAAAACTCATCCGGCCACTCAAACCTTTATGGCACTAAGAATGGCGGTCAACCTTGAAAGAGAAGTCATTAAAGATACTCTACCTCAATTACCCAGTCTTTTAAAAAAAGGTGGGATCCTAGGAATCATCTCCTTTCACTCCGGTGAAGACAGACTGGTTAAACAGTTCGGTAAATCCGAACTAGCAACCCAAACCTTAAGCGTTATTTACAAGAAACCTCTAAAGCCATCGGCTGAAGAGATTAATAATAATCCTAGAGTCAGAAGTGCCTTACTTAGACTCTTTGAAAAAAAATGATAAATATAAAAAAAATAAATCTAGCCCTCTACCTCTGTATCGGTATTATGGCTATTGCCAACTTAATTAGTACCAATTCCTTGGCCACTAAAGGTATAGAAATCAATCAGCTCTATCAAAACTCTCAAACTTTAAAAAAAGCCAATCAACAGCTTGAGACAGAGGTAAATAAATTCAACAATCTCTCTTATATCCAAGAGCTTGGTCTAAGTCGAGGTTATAGTCGAATAGAAAAGATTAGTATTGTATCTGAGTCTAGCTTGGTTGCCAGCAAACCAGATACAATCTATCCATGATCCAAAATGATCAAAAGTTAACTCGCTTCAGACTTAAACTAATCACCAATCTCTCTCCTTTAATCTTTGTCATTATTCTGGTCCGCCTTTTCTATTGGCAAATAATTAGAGGGCCTCAGTTAAGCATTAAAGCCAGCAAACAACATAGCTCAACCAGTCTACTAAGAGCCCGTAGAGGTGATGTTTTTGATACCAACGGAGAGCTTCTGGCCGGTACCAAAAACCTTTATCATCTCTACCTCTACAAACCTCAAATGGAGGACTCTCTTAATTTTCTCGTAGATAAACTATCTCCTATTTTAGTTAGTGATGCTCCACCATCAAGTCCTGGGGCAGAGCCAGTTACTCCAGAGCAGATGTTAGAGGAAACTAAAACCTTCTTAACAGGCAGGCTAAACTTATCATCCAACTGGATCTCCATCAAACACTATCTAACTCTTCAGCAAAAAGAGCAGATAGATATCCAGGCTCTAAAAGGTCTGGATTTTGAATCTGAGTACATACGCTACTATCCAGAGAGCTCACTGTCCGCTCATGTGCTAGGTTTTGTGGGCAAAGATCTGGCTGGTCAAGAGCAAGGTTACTTTGGTCTTGAAGGTTTTTTTGACAGGCAACTAAAGGGCCGTTCGGGCAAAATACGAAGTGAACAAGATGCCTATGGTAATCCCATTCTAATTGGCAACTATCAATTATTGCAAAATCAAAACGGCGACTCGGTCACCATTACCATTAACAAATCCCAGCAGTTCCTGGTTGAAAATCTACTTAAGGAGGGAATTGTTAAATACGGCGCCCGTTCAGGTACAGCCACCGTTATTGAAACCCAAACAGGAAAAATTAAAGCCTTAGCCAGTTTTCCGAACTACGACCCAGGTAGTTATCCAGACTTCAATAAAGACTGGTACAAAAATCCAGTCATCGCCAGTCTTTTTGAGCCAGGCTCCGTCTTTAAACCCCTTATCATGGCAGCCGCTCTAGACAAACAAGCCATTACCAAAGACTCTATTTGTGATATTTGTGCCGGCCCGGTTAACATTGGTCAATTTAGTATCAAGACCTGGGACGAAAAATACCACCAAGACTCTTCCATGACCGATATTTTAGTTCACTCAGACAACACCGGCATGGTCTATATTTCTAGGCAGCTGGGGGAGAAGGACTTCTTGTCAGCCTTAGATAGTTTTGGTTTCAACGCCTTAACCGGTATTCAACTTCAAGAGGAATCAACTAGTAAATTGAAAAAGGGTAGTAATTTTAGAGAAATTGATCTAGCTACCAACGCCTTTGGTCAGGGGATCGCCGTTACTAGAATTCAGCTCTTAACAGCCTTCAATGCCTTGGCTAATCAAGGTGTCTTGATCAAGCCAACTCTAATTGAAAAGGTTGGCCAAAAACAAGAACCTAAGAAAGAGTCAAAAAGAGTTCTAAAAACAGACACCACTAATCAACTAACCCAGATGCTAATAGAGGTAGTCAACCAAAGCAAACTAAACTGGCCCAAGCCAGAGGGCTTACTGGTGGCTGGTAAAACAGGTACAGCCCAGATTCCAGTGGAGGGAAAGTATGATCAAGAAAAAACCATCACCAGTTTTATTGGTTACTTTCCCGCCTACAAGCCAACCTACACCATGTTGGTTACTCTAACCGAGCCCACCACCTCGCCGTGGGGGTCAGAGACCGCCGCTCCACTTTGGTTCAACATTCTTAACCAACTTATTCTCTAAGTGCTAAAATATATCTTGTGACCATCATAAAAAGACATACAATTTCCTTTAAAAATGCCTTCAACGGTATTATTTATACCTTTAGTACTCAACCCAACTTTAAAATTCATACCTTAGCTGCCATTGTGGCTATTAGCGCCAGTTTTATTTTCAACATCTCACCAGTTGAGAAGCTAGTTATCATTTTTACCATCTCTCTGGTTTTAATTGCCGAAATGATCAACACCTCAATAGAATCAGTTGTAGATCTCTTAACAGACAAATTCCACCAACAGGCAAAAATTGCCAAAGACGTTTCAGCCGGCATGGTTCTTCTATCTGCTTTTGTTTCTCTACTAGTTGCCTTCATTATTTTTGGCAAGTATATTAATATCTAACTATGGCCTTACTGCTTGGCATACTAATTTTTTCCTTTACCGTTCATGCCTTGGCAATCGTTCCTTTTATTAGCTATCTATACAACTTAAAGTTTTACAAAAAAAAGTCCGCTATAGCGGCTAGTAAAAAAGATGAAGCCTCAAAACATATTCGTTCCAAGGCAAAAACACCAGAAGGCGGAGGTCTCTTAATATTGGTGCTGGTTAGTTTGCTCTTTGGTATTATTGTTCCTATTCTAAAAGTTGCAGGCATTGAGATTACCCATGTTTACCCGTTAAATGAAGAAATAAATGTCATCTTCTTTACTTTCATAACCTTTGGTTTGTTAGGTTTGTACGACGATGTTGTTGGTTTCTTCGAGTTAGACAGACAACATGGTTACTCAGGTTTGCGCACTAGCTACAAGTTTCTCATTCAGATAGTCTTAGGTTTAACTATTGGAACCTTGTTAAACGTTAACTTGGGTATAGATATCGTCAACGTTCCTTTCTTTGGTGTGGTTTCATTTGGTTCCTGGTTTATTGTCTTAGCCGCTTTCTTGGTAGTGGTCTTTGCCAACTCAGTTAATATTACCGACGGTATGGACGGTCTGGCTGGTGGGTTGCTCATGATCTCCTTATTCGGCTTTTTATTACTATCAGCCTCTATTTTAGACGTACCTCTCTCTATCTTTATTGCTCTCTTGTTGGGTGGGCTAATGGCCTTTCTTTACTTCAATGTTTATCCGGCACGTATCTTTATGGGTGATGTTGGTGCCTTGGCATTTGGGGCAACTTTCGCTACCGTGGGTCTTCTTACTGGCAAGGTCTTTGCTTTGTTGGTAGTTGGCTCACCCTTTTTAATAAATGGTTTTTCTAGTGTTCTACAGATAGCTTGGGTTAAGTTATTTGGTAAGCGCATTCTCCCCATTGCCCCTATTCATTACTGGCTCTTAAAGAAGGGCTGGTCTGAGCCAAAGATAGTTCAGAGGGCCTGGCTAATCAATATCATGCTCGTGGTTCTAGGACTTTGGCTAGCTCTTAGCTAAAATCTCTTAAGAAAGTCGTTGTATAATATAAACAAGTCTTACTAAACTTCGCACGTTTATATTACAAGGAGGTACCAATGAGTGCTTATACAGGTGAGCCTGGAAAGTCTTTAAGTAAAGAAGAGAAAGCTCTTCGAGAAATGATCCACAAAGCCAGAGATTTAGGGTTGGATCAAGGCGTAGCCTTCGTCCTTGTTTGGGGGAGTGGATGCTATTATCCGCAAATTACCTTCAGAATTCTAAAACTTGAGAGCCATCCAGATCTCAACAAGAAAGGCGATACCGGGGTTAACCACTTTGGTGTGGTTATGGGAATGTTGGCGGTAATGCTTTCAACCAATAGTGATAGTGGTCTTCCCCAAAGACCGCTAAAACTTGGCGAATCACCATACGAAGGCGGCATCCTGACGGAGTACAAAGAAAGAACTCTCTTTGTTGGTTTTGACGGGGGTACGCAAAACCAAAACAGTATTGTGTCTTTCGTAGGTACTTCGTCCTTGCTTTCATCATGAATATATTCTTATACACTAGCCAGATTCTAAAAGAGTCTGGCTTTCTTTTGGTCTCAATTCTTTTATTCAAGTCAGGTTTTATGTTAAAACTGGTGTGATATATTGGATACATGGCATTAACATTGCAAGACAAAGAATGGACCAAAACAGCAATAATTGACGGAGTAGTTGAAGGTATAAATCAAGTGGTTATTCCAGTTTTAGAGGGGTTAGATAAAAAGATTGACAAAAACGCAGAAAAAATTGACAGAAACGCAGAAAAGATTGACAAAAACGCAGAAAAAATTGATAATTTAGAAGCTGGTTTAAGTAGGGTAGAAAGAAAATTAGATCAGGTAACCGATCACCAATCAGAGAAACTAGATGAACACGAAGATAGACTGTCTGTCTTAGAGACTAATGCCAGATTAAACGTCATATAGCTTCCAATGCCTAGTGCCAAAACCAAGAATCTTTCTGCTCGCATTTTTCTTTTAGGTTTAGGCATATCAATTATTGGTCTGGTAGCTATATACAACTCTTCGGCTATAGAAGGCTTCACCGACTTTGGCAACAAATATCATTTTGTTAGCAACCAGCTAACTTGGTTAGTTTTAGGAATTATTTTATTCTTTGTCATGCAGAATATTAGTTTAGATCTAATTAAAAAAGTTACTCCTATCTTGTTCTTTTCTTCCTTAATTCTTATGCTCTTAGTTATCATCCCAGGGGTTGGTAGCAAGCTTCAAGGTGCCAGAAGGTGGCTAAGTTTAGGCCCAATTGGAATTCAGCCATCCGAAATATTTAAGCTGTCAGTTATCTTGTATCTTGCTTCCTGGCTAGAAAAACCTAAGCCATTAAAAGCTTTTCTTTTTCTGATTCTTTCTAGCTTAAGTTTAATCATGCTTCAGCCAGATTTGGGTACTGCCTCGGTCATCATTGCCTCAGCCTTTTCTCTTTACTATCTGTCAGGGGCTAAGCTAAAAGACCTGTCTTACTTCTTTATCCTCTTATCTGTTTTGGTTTCTGTCCTAATTATTGCCTCACCTTATCGTCTTCGTAGGCTGCAAACCTTCTTAGATCCTACTCAAGATCCTCTTGGTTCTTCTTATCATATCAACCAGGTCCTTATTGGTCTGGGTTCCGGCGGTTTTTCTGGTATGGGTCTAGGTAAGTCTAGACAGAAGTATGCCTATCTCCCAGAGTCCACTACCGACTCAATCTTCGTGGTGGTCGGGGAGGAGCTGGGTTTCATTGGTGGTACTCTTCTAATCGGCCTCTTCACGGTCTTTATTCTTTCTGCCTTTAAAATTGCCGGTCTAGCAGGCACGCACTACCAAAGATTACTCGCATCTGGGCTAACTTTGTTGCTCTTAACCCAAATTTTTGTTAATCTAGGAGCTATGGTAGCTCTACTTCCTCTAACCGGCATGCCCTTGCCATTTATATCCTATGGGGGGTCTTCCCTTATATCTACCTATATTTCTTTAGGATTATTAGCCAACATAGCCAAAGCAAAATGAAAAAATCTCTAATCATTTTTACCGGTGGGCATCATAACTCAGGTTTAGAAGTGGCTTTGGCGGCCAGAAAAGATGGCTTTAGCGTTATCTGGATTGGTCATAAATTCACCAGTAGGGGGGATAAAAGTCTCTCTGCCGAATACAAAGAGGTGGTTAAAAACAAAATCAAGTTTTTAGAGCTCAAGACAGGCAAGGTGTACAAGCAACTCAATCCCTTAGAGTATCTCAAGGTAATTCTAGGCTTTATCCAGTCATTCGCTTATCTACTAAAATTCAAACCTTCTTTAATCTTCTCTTCCGGCGGTTTCATAGCTGTTCCTGTAGTTGTTACCGGTTGGATCTTAAGAATTCCTTCCCTTACACATGAGCAAACCGTTACCGCTGGCTGGGCCAACAAGGCTCTTTCTCCATTTGTAAAGAAAATCTTACTTACCCATCAGTCATCCAAGAAAAACTTCCCATCAAGAAAAACCATTGTAGTTGGTTTACCTCTCAAGAAAAGACTCTTATCTAAGTCTCGAAAAACCGTTTTTAAACCTAAGTTGCTCTATATCACCTGTGGGAAACAAGGTTCTCACATTATCAACTCCAGTGTCTTTCCTCTTATTCCCAAACTTGTCCAGAAATATACTGTTGTTCATCAAACCGGGGCCAACACCAAAACTCAAGACATTAGCAAGGCCAGAAGAGTCAAGGCTTCGCTAGGTACTCACTCAGACCGTTATCTTCATGCACCTTATTTTTTTGCCAACGAAGCCGCTACTTATTTAAGGTCAGCCCATTTGGTTATTAGTCGAGCTGGAGCCCATACCACATACGAACTCTGTCTTTTAGGTAAAAGAGTTATCTTCATTCCAATTCCCTGGGTCTCACACAATGAACAGTATCTAAATGCTCGTTTGGCTGCCAACAGCACTACCAGTTTAACTCTTAAGGAAGAAGATCTAAGCCCTAAGGGTTTAATGTTAGCCATAAAAAAGCTAGACAAGCAAAAACTAAAGCCAGTCTCCAAGACTTTTATTACCAATGCCACCAGTAGGATACTTAAGATTTTCAATGAAATGGTCTAATCAATTCTCTAAAAAAACAGCTCGTCGTTACCAACTGCAAATTAAAAGAAGTAAGTCGTTCACTATAATTTTATTTATCATAGTTGTTCTATTAGTAACTCACCAACTTCTTTTTACTATCCGTCAAACAGACTGCCATCTTCCAGACAACTCAACTTGTTCAGTTGAGCTCACCAACTTTTTATCAACTCAAAAGGGTAAGTCTTTATTCTTAGTAAATAAAAAGAAGCTAGTCAGTTCATTGCAAGAACTGTCTCCGGCCAGTCAAATTCAGCTCGAGCTTAGTTTACCTGGCAAACTTACTCTAAATATAAAATCTATACAGCCTTTGGCTGTCTCGGTTTTTTTAAACTACCTAGAGCCCAGCCTATCACTAGACAGCTCTCGTTCAGCCAATCTTAAATCTCCACTAGGAGAGTTAGATAGCTTTGTCAGCTCTCTATCTGGACAGGTCTACAATTTATTCCCTAGTGGTGAGCTAGTACCAGGCGGTGAAGCTTCCAGCATTAAGCTATTATTCTCGCAAAAACCTCCTCAGCAAAAGCTAAAACAAATCTTTATACTTATTGCTACTATTAATCACGCCTTGCCAATTACTAAAGGTTATCATTTGAACAATAGTCTTTATCTGGCCAGCACAAATTTGCCCGATATTATTATTAACTCAAATTCATCAGTAGAAGAACTATCAGGCTCTTTACAAGCTATCCCTTCACTAGCTAAAATCAAGGAAGGCATTAAAATTATAGATCTAAGGTTTAAGCACCCAGTTATTCGATAAATATGGTTAAAACAACAGGAGTAAACGCAATAGACATTGGTACCAGTAAGATTACTTGTCTTATTACCAAACCTTCACCTGACTCAGACAAGGTTAACGTAGTAGGTGTTGCTACTTTACCAAGCAAAGGAATGGGTAGAAGTAGAAATAACGCCGGTACCATTGTTAACATAGAGGAAGTGGTTGGCTCAGTTACCGACTGTGTCGAGGCAGCCGAGCGTATGGCCGGTTTCAACATCAACTCAGCCTCTGTCTCTATCTCTGGTTCTCAAATAAAATCTCAAAATAGTCAAGGTGTCGTGGCTGTTACCGAACCGGAAGGTGAGATTACTTCAGAAGACATCTTTAGAGCTATAGAGGCCGCCAGAGCCGTCTCCTTACCTTCATCCCGTGACATTATGCACGTTCTCCCTCGTGAGTTCAGCGTAGATACTCAAAAAGGCATCAAAGATCCTATTGGCATGTCTGGCATTAGGCTAGAAACAGAAGCTCACATTATTACCGGCTCAACTACGGCTATTAAAAACACCATTAAGGCGGTCGGTGAAATAGGTGTTGGTGTTGAAAACACTGTTTATTCTGGCCTAGCTTCAGCCTTATCAACCATTACCGATACGGAAAAAGAACTGGGAGTCGTTTCGGTAGATATTGGAGCCGGTGTCACCAACGTAACCATCTTCGTAGACTCGGCTTGCAGTTACTCCAGCGTTATTCCCTTAGGGGCTCGTAAAATTACCGACGATCTAGCCTTAGGCCTCATGGTCAGTCTAGATAGCGCTGAGAAAATCAAACACTATCTATCTACTTCCATTAGAGACCAAAAAGATCTTACTAAGCAAGATGAAATCAACCTAGCCAAAATAGGTGTTCAAGAAGAAATTAAAAACGTTTCCAGAAAGACTCTTTCAGAGGGTATCATCAAGCCTAGGTTAAACGAAATTTTTACTCTGGTAGGCGGAGTAATCAGAAAATCAGGTTTCGCTGGGCAGGCACCATCCGGTATTGTCCTTTCGGGTGGTGGTTCCTTAACCATCGGCGCTGTCGAGTCATGTAAGCGTGTCTTGCAGTTACCAGCTCGCCTAAGTCATCCAGTCGGACTGTCCGGACTAACAGAAGAAATAGACTCTCCAGAATACGCCACCGCTGTTGGCTTAGTTCTCTATGGCTATCAAAACAATGACTCATCTATCCCCACCAGTTTCAAGATAGACAATCTCTTAAACAAGCTTCCTTTTAAAGACGCTTCCAAAAAAGCCACCGACTTCTTCAAGTCTCTCATGCCCTAACCTTCCATCGCCTCTCCCACCGTCATTCTGGCTTGTCCAGAATCCAGTAACGTTTAGGGGTGCGACCCCTAATAGGGGTCGCACCCCTATTATTTATGTATACTCGCTCAATTTACGTTTGATCAGTTGTCTTTTGTTTTAATATCTTGTAACATCCAGTCATGGCACTAGTCAGACCAGATATCAACTCATTTGCAAAAATCAAGGTTCTTGGTGTTGGTGGCAGTGGTAACAACACCGTCAACTACATGGTTACCGATGGTGACATCAAGGGCGTGGAGTTCATAGCCGTCAACACAGACATGCAAGCTCTACTAGCAAGTAATGCAGATATCAAGCTTCAAATTGGCGAAAAACTTACCAAGGGCTTAGGGGCCGGATCTAATCCAGATGTTGGCCAAGCCGCCGCCGAAGAATCAACCGAAAAAATCAAAAACTTACTTACCGGTACAGACATGGTCTTCATTACCTGTGGTGAAGGTGGGGGAACCGGCACCGGTGCTGCGCACGTCATCGCCAGAATCGCTAAAGATACCGGAGCTCTTACCGTAGCAGTAGTTACCAAGCCTTTCCCTTTTGAAGGTGCTAGAAGAATGATCAATGCCGAAGAGGGCATAGAAAAACTAAAAAGCTCAGTCGACACCTTAATTGTCATCCCCAATGAGAAACTACTAGAGGTAGCCAAAAAAGATTTACCCTTAACAGAAGCCTTCAAGATAGCCGACTCAGTTTTAGCTCAAGGAGTTAGAGGTATCTCAGATTTAATCACCGTTCCGGGCCGAGTCAACGTCGATTTTGCCGACGTTAAAACCATCATGTCCAACGCCGGTACCGCCTTAATGGGTATTGGTACTGCTTCCGGAGATAATCGGGCTCAAAAAGCAGCAGAGGAAGCCATCAACTCACCTTTACTAGAGATAAATATAGAGGGAGCCAGAGGCATATTGTTCAACATTACTAGTAGTCAGGATCTAACCACCGGTGAGTTCAATAAAGCTGCCAATATCATTACCAGTGCCGCCGATCCAGATGCCAACATTATCTTTGGAACCACCATCGATGAAGAACTAAAAGACTCTGTTAGAATTTCCGTTATTGCCACCGGTTTTGACCAAACCAGAAAACGGCTTCAAAACATCATGGGGCAGATGAACCCTCCTCTAGATACCAATCCAGTTGACAAAACAGACAACAAAGAGAATTCAAAGACCAAGAAAGACAAAGATCCTCTAGACAAAATGGGCATGGATCACAACGAAGTAGTTATCGAAGACGATCTAGATATTCCCGCCTTTCTGCGTAACAAATAAGCAAAATCCCGCCCCTTCCACCGTCATTCTGGCTTGTCCAGAATCCATCCTCTCCAAGCTCCCCCCCCCACGTCATCCCGGACTTGATCCGGGATCCATCCTCATCTCGCTTACGGGGGAATCCATCCTCCTATTTTGTTATAATTTACCCACATGCCCACAAAAACACATAAAATTAAACCAGTAGAAGGTAAGCCAGACTTCATCAAGCTTGAACAAGAGCTCCAAAAGAAGTGGTCTGAAGAAGGTATTGTAGATAAATACCTCAAGAAAAACGACGATAAGGAAAAAACCTTCTCCTTCATAGACGGGCCAATAACTGCCAACAACCCTATGGGAGTTCATCATGCTTGGGGACGTACCTACAAAGATCTCTGGCAGCGCTATAAAAACATGCAGGGGTACAAGCAACGATTCCAAAACGGTTTCGACTGTCAAGGTCTATGGGTGGAGGTAGAAGTAGAGAAAGCCTTAGAGTTTAGAACTAAAAAAGATATCGAGGACTACGGGGTAGAGAAGTTCGTCCAAAAATGCAAAGACAGAGTCGTAAAATACGCAGCTATCCAAACAGATCAAAGTAAACGCTTGGGTTACTTTATGGACTGGGACAATTCTTACTTCACCATGTCTAACGACAATAACTACATGATCTGGAACTTTTTAAAGGTCTGTAATAAAAATGGCTGGCTCTACAAAGGGCATGACTCGGTTCCTTGGTGTCCTCGTTGCCAAACAGCTATCAGCCAACACGAGGTTCTAACCGAAGACTACAAAGAGGTTGTCCACGACTCAATTTATCTAAGCCTTCCTCTAGTGGGTTCCGAGAGCGAGCATCTACTTATCTGGACCACCACTCCTTGGACCATTCCAGCTAACATTGCCGTAGCAGTTGACCCCAAAATTAAGTACGTTCTGGTTCAGAAAGGAGCTGTTAGTTATTGGGTAGCCAAAGATCTAAAAGACAAAATTTTTGAATCAGAAGATAAAGTCGTTAAAACAATTTTAGGTAAAGAGCTAGTTGGCTTAAAATACCAAGCTCCTTTTGACTCGCTCCCTGCAGTTAAAAAAGTAGCTAAAGACAATCCAGACACTTTCCACACAGTCATCGCCACCGATCCGTTAATTCTCCCTATCACCATTACAGAAGGTACTGGTTTAGTTCACACTGCTGTTTCGGCCGGTTCTGAAGACTTTAAACTAGGTAAAAAATACAAACTACCCATGATTCCAGTTATTGCCGATGATGCCAGTTACTTAGAAGACCTTGGCTTTCTGTCTGGTCAAAATGCCAAGAAGCACCCGGAACTAATCCTAGACTATCTTAAAGATCAAGACACCAAAGGCGGTAACTGGGTCTTCAAGATTTCTCGATACAAACACAGATATCCAGCCTGTTGGCGCTGCAAAAAAGAACTAGTTTGGAAAGTAACTGACGAATGGTACATAGCCATGGACAAAGGTGAGCCAAGCTTACGTCAACGTATGCAAGCAGTTACCAAAAAAATCAACTGGATTCCCAAATTTGGACTAGACAGAGAACTAGACTGGCTTACAAATATGCATGACTGGCTCATATCCAAGAAAAACAGATACTGGGGGCTCTGTTTACCAATCTGGGAATGTGAGTGTGGACACTTCGAGGTCATAGGTGGTGAAGAAGAACTAGAAAAAAAGGCCGTCAAGGGTTGGCAGCAGTTCAAAGGTCATAGCCCCCACAAACCTTTTATGGACAAAATCCAAGTCAAATGTTCTAAGTGTGGCAAGTTGGTCTCAAGAATAGAACCAGTCGGCAGCCCTTGGTTAGATGCCGGCATAGTACCTTTTTCAACCCTACTAGATCCCAAAACAGGCAAGCCTAGCCACACCACAGACAAAAAATACTTCAAAAAATGGTATCCAGCCGACCTGATTACCGAGTCCTTCCCTGGTCAGTTCAAAAACTGGTTCTACTCACTTATTGCCATGAGTACCGTTCTGGAAAACAAGAATCCTTTCAAGAATGTTTTAGGCTTTGCCACCGCTCTTTCAGAAAAAGGCAAACCTATGCACAAGTCAGATGGTACTTCTATAGAGTTCAATAAAGCCGCCGATGAAATAGGGGTAGACGTTATGCGCTGGCTCTATGCTCGTCAGAATCCAGAAAGAAATCTCTTGTTTGGTTACAACACCACCAACGAAGTCAAAAGGCATTTCCACATGTTCCTCTGGAACTCCTATCGTTTCTTTGTCAACTATGCCGCTTTAGAAGACTGGCAGCCAACCAAAGATCAACCAACCAAAAATATTCTAGACCAATGGATTCTTGCTCGCCTAGATCAAATGGTTCTCAAGGTCACCAATGGTCTAGACAAGTTCAATACTTTTTCAGGAGCCAAGGCCATAGAAGACTTTGTTACCGATTTTTCCACCTGGTATATCCGCCGCAGTCGAAATCGTGTCGGTCCCGGCGCTCAAGACGGTCCAGACAAACAGTTCTGTTACCAAACTTTCTATACGGTTTTGGAAACACTCTCCAGAGTCTTAATGCCTTTCACTCCTTTCATGGCTGATTCAATCTACACCAACCTTACCGGGCAGGAATCAGTTCATCTAGCTAGTTGGCCTAAGAAACCACAGCTCAAAAATATCAACAAGCAGCTTCTTGAGCAAATGGCCTTAGTTAGAAAAATCTGCGAGCAGGGTCATGCCCAAAGAAAAACCCACGAACTAGCTGTCAAGCAGCCATTAAGTAGTGTTACTGTATCTATTAGTGATTCTTTAGGTCTAAACAAAAACAAAGATCTACTTCATCTAATTAAAGAAGAGTTGAATGTGGTCAAGGTTATCTTCAAGAAAGCCACCAAACTCTCTGTTGAGCTAGACACCGAATTAACAGCCGACTTAATCAAACAACGTGAAGCTAGAGAAGTAACTAGGTCAATTCAGCAAGCTAGGAAAGAGGCCGGTTGCCAGCTAGACGAAGTGGTTAACATCACTCTTCCAAGCTGGCCAAAAGAATACGAAGATCAAATTAAAGCCAAGACTTTGGTCAATAAAATAACTAAAGGTCCAGAAGTTGCTATAAAAAAATAATGGGAACAAATCGTTCCAGGTTCCTAATCTCAATTGGAGTCATCCTAACTTTTAGTCTCATCACCATCTGGAGTACAGTTCCAAACCTTTTTTTCTATCAGCTAACGTTTTTGCTAGTCGGGTTAATTATCATGTATTATTTTTCAAAACTTGATCTGGGGCTGGTCTTAGGTCTGTCTACCCCACTTTATATTCTCTCGATTATTCTTTTACTGCTCACTCTCTTGCTAGGGGAGAACGTTAGAGGTTCAACTCGTTGGTTAAACTTAGGCCTGTTCCCTCTTCAAACCTCAGAGCTAGTTAAACTTTTTTTAATATTTTTCTATGCTAACTATATAAGTAATAAAAAACCAATTTTCACCTTTGCTCTACTAGCTCTTATGCCTTTTCTGTTAATTCTCAAGCAACCAGATCTAGGTTCCGCCCTGGTCCTACTAGTCATTCCTCTAGTTATCTACCTCTCTAGTCGCTTCAAATTAAAAACTCTTTTAATTTTACTTGCCTCAACCTTGGTTATAATTCCCTTGGGTCTTAAGTTTGCTAAACCCTATCAGCTGGCTAGAGTAGAAAGCTTCTTAAATCCCTACGCCGACACAGCTGGTAGGGGTTACAACGTCATTCAGTCCATTATTAGTATTGGTTCTGGTAGGTTTATGGGTAAGGGGGTTAGTTTAGGCACTCAGTCTCATTTAAGCTTTTTACCAGAAAGACACACCGATTTTATCTTTGCTTCATTTGTTGAAGAGTTTGGTTTTTTAGGCAGCCTACTGGTCTTAGCTAGCTTCTTCTTTCTACTACAAACCATGCTAGAAAATGCCGAGAAGCTAAAAGATCAAGGTCTGTATCTAGTCCAAATGGCTATCTTTACTCTATTTGCCTTTCAAACTTTTGTTAATATTGGTATGAACTTGGGGTTAATGCCTGTCACCGGTATTACCTTGCCTCTATTCTCGTACGGTGGCAGCTCACTAATTAGCACCTTAGCCATTATCGGCATCCAACTCAAACTCCTAGACTCAACCGGTTCGTAACCGATATTTCTTCCCTTCTGTCATCTCAGCCACCCCACGTCATCTCGGACTTGATCCGGGACCCATCTCTCTCCTCTGTCATTCTACACATCCCGTCCGTCATCCCGGACTTGATCCGGGACCCATCTCTCTCCTCTGTCATTCTACACATCCCGTCCGTCATCCCGGACTTGATCCGGGACCCATCTCTCTCCTCTGTCATTCTGGCTTGTCCAGAATCCCCCCCCCACCCCCCCTCGTCATTCTGAGCGAAGCCGAAGAACTTCTCAACTTGTTTGAGACTAACATTCACAAAAGACCCATCTCTTATTGCTTTTAGAGGCCCGCACGGGCTATAATCAACCATCATGGCAACCAAAAAAGTAGAAACTACCAAAGTAACCAAAAAAACTCCTGCCAAAAAGGCTAAGGTGGTAAAAAAACCAAAGACTCAAGTTACTGCCGTAATCGAAATTACCCCCAGACAATTCCTAGTTAAAGAAGGAGATATTTTAACTGTTAATAATCTTAATTTAAAAGATAAAGAAGTTATCACTCCCAACGTACTTTTAACCTTTGATGGTGAAAAAACCAAAATAGGCCAACCTTTTGTAGAGGGTGCTAAGGTTAGCTTGGAGCACATAGAAACCAAAAAAGGTCTTAAAATCAGAGTTTCCAGGTTCAAAGCCAAGTCAAGATATAGAAAAGTAAAAGGCTCTCGCCAACTAGAAACACATCTCACAGTCAAATCCATCAAGATTTAAAATGGACTTTGTTTTCCACCTAGGTTTTAATGAAGAACTAGCTCTTTTGGAGTTGGAGTCAGTTTTAGGTACAAAAGCTACCCAGATCTCACCTCGTAAATATCAAGTAGCTCTAGAAAATTTCTCCGATCTAAATACAGTTTCTCATCGTTTGGGTGGTTTAGTAGAGGTTAGAAGTAAGTCAAGCGATAAGCTTGTCTGGCGTCATCAAGCCAAAGAATGGTACAAAAGGGATCGTCTTAAGCCATTTGCAGACGGCAAAAAAGGCATGCTGCCTCCCAAAGTTGCTCGTATTATGGTTAATCTTGCCTTAGGAAAGAGCTATAAATCAAGTCAAGTTCTACTTGACCCATTTTGTGGCTCCGGCAACATCCTCATGGAAGCCGGTATGCTAAAGATATCTCTTGTAGGTGCCGATATCAACACCGATCAGCTAGAAGGTACTAGAAAAAATCTCAACTGGTTAGGTTTGAAAGACTTCAATCTACATAAACTAGATGCCACTCAACTCTCTAAGCACCTAGACACTAAAATTAACTACATAGTCACCGAACCTTTTATGGGCAAACCCAACTTAAGGCCAGACAGAGTTAAATACGTCGCCAAAGGCCTTCATAAGCTGTATTTAGGTTCTCTCAAAAATTGGCTCAAAATCTTGGCACCCAAGGGAGTTGTTTGCATGGTTTTCCCCATTTTTACAGATGGAAAAAAGGCCTATGAACTCAGTAAGGTCATTGACGACAAATCCCTGGTAGGATACAATATCAAAACTAGAGGATTAATTTACTCAAAGCCTCATTCAAGGCTAAAAAGAGAAATTGTAGTCTTAATGAAGAAATAATAGAAAATAAAAATAAACAATGTCAAAGGTCAAATCAGGTGGAGCAGTCAATCAGCATTCTCAAGGAAGCCGTCATGGTAAACGTCTGGGTATTAAGTTGTATGGTGGCCAAGCTGTAAAAACCGGTCAGATAATTGCCCGCCAACGTGGATCCAAGTTTCATGCTGGAGAAAACACTCGTTTGGGTAAAGACTTCACTCTCTTTGCTATGCAAGACGGTTTTGTAAAATTCAAAAAACATCATGGTAAAAATTACGTAGACGTAGTTCTAAGCCAATGACAGAGGAGGGCATCATTCGTTTACCTATAGCCAATCTTCAACCCAACCCTTTACAGCCTCGCGGTGTCATTACTCCAGACTCCTTATCTGAACTAGTTGATTCCATCAAAAAACATGGTATTCTTCAGCCTTTAACCGTTGCTCACACTCCCGCCGGTTACCAAATAATTGCTGGTGAAAGAAGGTGGAGAGCCTCCAAAATAGCCGGTCTCGTAGAAATACCTGTTAACATTGTTAAAACCACTCCTCAGGGTATGTTGGAAATGGCTATTGTTGAAAACGTCCAAAGAACAGATCTTAACCCAGTTGATAGAGCCAAGTCTTTTGACCGCCTTATTAGTGAGTTCAGCCTTTCAAATTCAGAAATTGCCGCCCGTATCTCCAAAAGCCCAGCCTTTGTAAGCAACTCCTTAAGATTGCTAGAACTACCAGATGCTCTCAAAGACGGTCTTATCTCTAATGTCATCTCAGAGGGCCATGCTAGAGCCTTAGCCGCCATACCAGACACCCAAGCCATGATCGAAGCTTACAAGATGATTCTAAAAGAAGGTGGTTCTGTCAGAAGGGCCGAAGCCTTAGCTAGAATCTTCAAGAGCAAACTAGAGAAAAGCAACGAAGCTCCAGACCCTTCCAAAGCCAAGATAATCAACGAGTTAATTGCAGAGATGGCCAACAGCCTACAAACATCTCTGGGTAAAAATACTAGTGTCAAGATGCGACGATCTAGGATAGAGACTGCTATCCAGATCGTCCTGAAAGGTACACCAGAAGAAACCGAAAGTCAGCTAAAAAACATCTACAAATCGTTATCTAATGGCGATTCGAAGCCAGTTGAAAAGGCTAAACCAACCACACCAGTCACCCAGCCAAAACCAGTCAGTACTAAACCAACCACACCAGTCGTAGAGCCAGAAGTAGCCAAGTCAGTAGAAACACCCTCTGAGTCAACTCCAGCTCCTGCATACTCTAATCCTTTCGAGCCACTTACTGAAGAAGCCAGTCCCAAGGTTTCAGACGATAAAGCAGAATTCCCCGACTACTAGCAAGCGCACAAAAATCTCAGTCTACAACTCTCTTAAGAACTAACTACTTACAAATTTGGATTTGTAATCAACCCCGCTACCTCAGAAGGCCAGTATCTAAAAAATGCCCTACCCACAATGTTCTCATAGGGTACCGGACCCCAGTCTCTACTATCAGAAGAATGATTTCTATTATCACCAATAGCTATTATGGAAAACCCCTGCACTAAATACTCAACTCCTTCCTTCAAGAAATTTCCGCCTGAAGTTCTGTAATCACTAGGTAAATAAGGCTCATTCAGAAACTCTCCATTTATATAAATATATCCATCTTCAATCATAATAGTATCACCCGGAATAGCTAAAACTCGTTTAATAAAATCAAAATTTTCGTCTAGTGGTGACTTAAATACAATCACATCTCCTTTCAGGGGTTCTCTTCTTTTTAAGGTCACTTTGTCGGTAAGTAGATACTGGCCAGTTTCAAAGGTTGGAAACATGGAGCTTCCTTTTACCTGGTGAGGTTGCATTAAGAAAAGATAGATCACCACAAATACAGAGGCAGACACAACAAAAGCCTCTATCATTTCGTACACAATCTTGAAAAGCTTTCTCATAACAGTCATTATCTAAGTCTACGCCCAACCGCTTCCAGATTCAACAACTGAAAGATCATTTGAACTATTAGTGCAATGCGAGTCTAAGGTTGAGGTTTGAGAGTTTCCTTGCCAAGGAGGAATAAAAATCAATAAACATGTTCTTTCTGTGTTTGCACCCACCCAATCTTATCCGTATTAACAACCTTTTTGACCCAGCCTGCATCGCCTTCTTTGCTTAAAACTTGTTTTAATCCCCTTCTATATTTCTTTTCCTGTTCATTTTTGGGAGGCTGCTCTAAATACTTATGTATTGCAATGATTAGCTTGTCATGATGTAATTCTGCTACATTTGCCATAATATCTATTTCATAAGCTTCAGGTGATAAAATTGGCTTATAAGTTCTCACAGACCTCATTAAAGGAGGTCTACCATACAAAATCATCTTCTTGGCTTCATCTGGAGGAGATACATATCTAAAATCCCCAGGTTTTTCAACTTTCACAGTTGAACTACTTTCTGCAGTTGTTTGCCTATTAATATAGTCAGCTATTCTTTCGGCATGTTTGGGGGCCCAAATCGCCGTAATTTGTTTTTCATTTGTTCTTAATGCTTCTTGCATTAGTCCTCTAGCCGAAACTAAATGTCTTCCATTGTTTGAATCATGTCTTTTGTATTCACTTTCATCTATCTTACCGTACTCATATTTAAATTTAGTACCTACTCCACTAAACTGTCTTTGGTTTTCAACCCCTTTATGTTTTGCAATACTTGCACCCGAAAACAACCAATATACTCCTTTATTTGCAGTGTCGGTAGCTATAAGATCTCTTTGCATCACTCCAGCAATTTTAGAAATATGGCTATAAAAGGAATGAATTGTAATGTCTGGATTTTCGCGTAAAGTTTCAGAATCTAACGTAGAAATATCTTTAACCTTACCTTCCCCTAAATGAGCCCGTAACAGTCCACTTGTTAAAGAATTGTTAAAAAGATACTTTTCAATATCTGGTACACAATATTCTGGGGCAATTGACCCTTCAGTTATTTCAATTTGTGATCTCAGTTGTTCCTTCCAATCCCTCGGAAGCTTATACTCGATACCTGCTTGCTCAGAATCATGATGGTCGAGTTCTAATACTCTAATATCTGTTTCATGATATTTTTCATCATAAATTTTAACTTTATGCTCTGGTTTCTTAAGCGGCTCAAGCATTGGTCCTCCGGTTGACAATTCCATAACTCATCATACATTAGACCAAAGAAGCTATGTAAACTGTATTTACTAACATCTTTCACTCATGTTAGGAGAATTTACATGCCAAGGAGGTTAGAGTGTTCACGTAATGTAAAATATCAATCATGGACTCGTAGCTCAGCTGGTCAGAGCGTTGCATTCACATTGCAGAGGTCACAGGTTCGAAACCTGTCGAGTCCACTAAATAACCCATAACTTCTAATCTGAATGTAGATGTAGTATAATCACCAAGCTCATTCAAATTCAATTCACCTAGAAACAAGGAGAAAAAATGGAAGATCAAGGTATTAAAGTTACGGCTCACGGAATTCTCGAGGTATCAAGTCCTCATGGCACATTTATATTCGCCTACGGCGCCAGACCCCAAATTCACGTTCTTGAAGACTGCAAAGACACAACCACTTCCTTTGTACACTGGGAACTCGAAGAACTGGGTTTCAGCGTCAACCACGAAACAACTCCACCTGAGTTGATAATTCCCATTAATGCCAATCTTTGGGTTCAATTCGATCCAACGTTTGACAATGTTCGCATCAGTAAATCTGGGGAAGAACACTCCAAATTATTAGGTACAGCTATTCTTGCAGATCCAAGAGTTGTAGCTATTGGTAGTCAAGTCTTTGATAAGGTTTCAGCTGTAGTCGATGATATAGAAGAAGAAGGTGCTATAACAGATTTCGCTGAAACACTAGCAAATCAAGTCGAGGCTTAAGGGTAGTAAACAGTTGCTGAAATCAAGGGTTTTTCTTCTTGCATCCAACTAAAAGGTGTGTTACATTTCTAGAATGAAATTAAGGGTGCCCCTAGAAGTAAAGTTACAAGATGTATTTT
>Ga0233431_1000178_pt1 | contig 145242 bp, 112 predicted proteins | sample SI_118_April2016_FD_179867 | JGI IMG/M metagenome (GOLD analysis project Ga0233431, IMG submission 179867) | Seawater microbial communities from Saanich Inlet, British Columbia, Canada - SI_118_April2016_200_MG | ecosystem: Environmental > Aquatic > Marine > Inlet | place: Canada: British... | reverse complement strand
TAACAGGAGAGCTATTTGAAGTTGTTGTATTTATTGCTGAACCAGTTGAATTGAAAAGATATACAATAATAGTATCAAGATTTTCATCAGTTGCAGTAACCTCTGCATTTATTGAAGATTGAGATAAATTTGAAGAAGCTGTTGTTGAGGAAGTAAAATTAATTGATGGTGCTAAAGTATCAGCTGCTGGACCAAGATATAGAATATATATTGCACCTTCTCCAGATTCACTATTCTCATCTTGATATGCACCTACAACAAGATCCTGAACACCATTACCATCTAAATCACCTAAATTTGTAATGCTTGATCCAAAATAGTCCCCGCTATCAAGAAGGTCAGAACCAAATCCACCTAAACCATCTGAAATTTTAACATTACTTTTTACACCACCAGTAGAATTAAGATACAATAGATACATTGCTCCCTCTAAGCTATCAGTATTTTCATCAAAGTAAGCTCCAACTGCAAGATCAACTATACCATCACTATCTAAATCACCCATGTTCTCAATAGACCAACCAAAATAATCCCCTCCATCAAGACCATCTCCATCAAATCCTGATAAACCATCTGAAATTTTAACATGACTTTTTACTCCGCCTGTTGTATTCATAAACATAATGTAAATTGCACCTTCTATACTTTTCAAGTACTCATCTTTGTGTGCACCAACTGCTAAATCAACAACACCATCTCCATCTAGATCACCAATACTTGTTACAGATGAACCCAAATTATCATACTTATCTAAATTAGTTGGATTAAAACCAGCTAAACCATCTGAAATTTTAACATTGCTTTTAACTCCACCTGTATTGTTGAGGAATAAAATATATAGGGCACCTTCACTATCTTGAGCATCAGTTGCTTCATCATATCCAGCACCAACTGCTAAATCAATAATACCATCACCATCTAAATCACCAATGTTTGCAATAGATGAACCAAATGTATCAAAAAATCCTAAATTATCTGGACTAAAACCCCCTATACGATCAGTAATCTTAACGTGGCTTTTTACTCCACCTGTTGTATTCAAGAATAAAATGTAAATTGCACCTTCATTATAATCTTCATTTCCGTCATCCTCATCATAAAAAGCACCAACTGCTAAATCAACAACACCGTCATTATTTAAATCACCAATATTTTCTAAAGACCAGCCAAAATAATCTAGGGAACCCAATCCTGAAGGATTAAAACCTGCTAAACCATCTGAAATTTTAACATTACTTTTTACTCCACCAGTTGAATTCATAAATAAAATATAAATCGCACCTTCTGAAGTTTGAGAATTTTCATCAAATGCAGCACCAACTGCTAAGTCTTGTATTCCATCATTATCTAAATCACCAATATTAGTAACATCAAATCCAAAATAATCATTACTTCCTAAACCAGATGGTGTAAAACCAGCTAATCCATTTGAGATTTTTACATAAGATTCAACATTAGCTCCATTTCCATCAGGAATAACTAAGATATTTCTTGTGTGGTTAGTTGAATTACTTGACGAGCCATTAAAAGTTGTAGCATTAAAATAATAAACACCACCATTTAATCCTGTAAAATTAAATATGTATGGACTAGATGTTCCACTTGAAGTATTAACTAATGCCTTAGATGAATTATAAAGATAAACTGTAACATTATCTCCTGAAAAAGTAGTATTAATAGTAATGTAAGTTTGCATTTTAATTATATCACCAGATTTTGGAGTAGGGGTAGAAAAATTAACTGATATATTTACTGCTGTTGTTGCTTCTACCAATGTTACTGTCCAAATATCTGTTTGATTTATGTTTCCAGCAGTATCATTAACATACCAAGTCCAATTAATTGTTCCAGTGCTAACATTTATTGTTTTCACGACTTCAATCTCTTGTCCATCTGTATAACTTGCTGCAGAATCATTTACCCATACAGAACTATTATAAAAACTAAATATGTAACTATTTGCATTTGTATCATTCAAAGTTATGTTAAAATATACTTTATCATTTGTTATTGCTGAAGATGTTAAATTAGTTTCATTACTTTCCCATGTTGGATTGATTGTATCTATTGTTAAACTTCTAATTTCAGTATTATTCCAATTATTACTAGTATCTGAAGCATGAGTTTGGTAAGTATAACTTCTATCAAGCAAAGCATCTGTTGCATTCAATGATTGATTAACATAAAAATACCATTGTGATGAATTGAATTTATTTAAATTAGATAAATAGTGTTGAGATATTTCATCTGCAGTTAAACTCCTATTCCATATTTTAAATTCATCAATTGTTCCACTGAAAAAATCAGTATACCCACCATTGACATTTGATGACCCTATTTCTCCACCCCTTGCTGGACCAACTATTGGATTAGAAACAGTATCTGTTTCAACAAAAACACCATCATAATAATAAGTTGCAGTTGTTCCAGACTTGGTTACTACATACATGTGCCATTGTGTAGTATCTGTATAAGTTGCAACTGTTGCATAATCTGCAACAGTATAATGAGTATACCACATTTGATTATTATTATCAATACCAAAACCATAACCTTTATCAGGAAAACCACCATAACTAAAGAATCTTCTTTTTACACCAGTAGAATTTTGTAATGCCCAGACAAGAATTGTTAAATCATTAGTAATATTTAAAGATGCAGAATTACTTATACCAATATAATCCACATTACCATCAAATTCAAATGCCCCACCAAATTTACCAGTAGAATTCCATTGTGGATCTGTTCCAGACGTTCCATTCCCTAAAGTACCATTATTTTCATAATTAGAAATATCAACAATACAATTTGCTTGATTTCTAATAGTACATTCATTTAAATCACTAATATTATCAAAATTATACATCAAAACTAAACTATCATTATACATTGTATAATTAGTTCCATTCCAATTATAAGTTACATTTCCTAAATTAGATTCATTAATTGAAACATTAATCTCTGCAAATGTTGAAGACTGATTTATTGCATCATCAAATGTAGGAGAAGTAAAAGCAACATATGGTGAAATACTATCAACTAAAATTACTGTCCACATTTCTGTTTGATTACTATTCCCAGCAGTATCATTAAAGTACCATGTCCAGTTTATTGTACCACTACTTACATTAATTGTTTTCCCAACATTAATTTCTTGTCCATTTGTATAACTTGCAGCAGAATCATTTACCCATACTGAACTATTATAGAAACTAAATATGTAACTATTAGCATTTGTATCATTCAAAGTGATGTTAAAATAAACTTTATCATTAGTTGTTGCACTTGTTGTTAAATTAGTTTCATTATCTTGCCATCCAGGGTTAGTTAAATCAATAGTAAAATTGATTAATTCTGAACCTAAATTACTTAAGGTATCATTACAATATATGCTAATATTATGATTGCCTTCACCTAAATTAGTTAATGTTTTGTTTGTTTGTTCGCTACCAGAAGCAACATTATAAGAGATTACAATTAATCCATCACTACCATTTGTACCACCGCCTGAGACTGACACACCTCCTTCACCTCTTCCTGCAATGTAATTAATACTTGTATTCATTGGAGCTGTTGGCCCAATTGCATCATTTGTCACACCACCAAAACTACCATTTATTAAATTTCCATTTGCAATTCTTGATGCATTCAAGTAGCCACTACCTCCACCTCCACCTCTAGCATCCCCACAACCACCAGCACCACCAAAGTAACCAGCTCCGCCGCCGCCGCCATCATCTGAGGAAGAAACAGTTCTTGAACCACCACCATCCCCATTACCACCCACTAAAGCTGAACCAGGAGAACTACAACTATTTGAACCACCAGCTATCTGTGATCCTCCACCACCACAAGCACTATCTGAACGACTAGGATGATTTGCACATGACCCCCCTATATAACCACCACCAAAACCACCAGGATAATAGCCTGTTCCTCCTCCACCAGCGGCAGCAATAATTAATGCAGTGCTTTGATTTATAAATTCTGAAAATATTCCTGAATAACCACCCCCGCCACCACCAGAAGCATCCCCTGCGGTACCATAACCACCACCAGGATAACCACCTAAACCACCAGTTTCTGGAGAGCCCAAAGCAACTTGACCACCACATCCAACATTTATTGTCAAATTTTCTCCAGCTGTAACATTCAATGTACCATTTGCGTATCCACCTGAAGCACCATCACCATCATATTGCCATGAACTTGATCCACCTCCTCCAGCACCCCACAATTCAACAGTAACTTCTGTAACTCCAGAAGGAATTATCAAACTTTGTACATCTTCCGTACAATTATAGACTAATGTTGATAAACTTATCATAATAGAAGTATCATTAGCTGCTTCATCAAGACTATACGCACACCAAGATATGTTATTTTCATCAGATGCTGACCAGTTAAGACCCACAGATGATGAATTATAAATACTATTATTGGTAGGGGAATCAATATTAATGTTAGGTGCTGTTACATCATTAGACAAATTAACACTCCACACATCACTTTGATTACTATTTCCAGCTGTATCATTAAAATACCATGTCCAATTGATTATTCCACTGCTAACATTGATTGTTTTCCCAACATTAATTTCTTGTCCATTTGTATAACTTGCAGCAGAATCATTTACCCATACAGAACTATTATAGAAACTAAATATGTAACTATCTGGATTTGTTTCATTCAAAGTGATGTTAAAATAAACTTTATCATTAGTTGTTGCTGAAGATGTTAAATTAGTTTCATTACTTTCCCATCTTGGTGCAGTTGTATCTATTGTTAAACTTCTTATTTCAGTATTATTCCAATTATTATAATTATCAGAAGCATATGTTTGATAAGTATAGCCACCATCAAGTAAAGCATCTGTTGCATTCAATGATTGGTTTACATAAAGATACCATTGTGATGAATTGAACTTATTTAAATTTGAAATATACTGTTGATAAACTTCTTCTTCATTCATACTAACATTCCATATTTTAAATTCATCCATTGTTCCATTAAAAAAACTATCAGCCCTATACACCCCTGCATTATTTCTTCTTGCTCCAATCATTGTTAATTCATCTGTTTGTGCACCATTAGATGTTGAAGTATTTGCATCTTTCACACCATCAACATAAATAGTTAAAGATTCAATATCTCTTCTTGTTACTAATATATTATGCCATACACCATCATTAATAACAATATCTCCCAAAAGATAAGTTATAGTCCCTGTATTCCCTAAAAGAAGTGCAGTTGTATTACTTGAATTAATGAATATAGATATTATCCATTCATCAGGATTAGTATCCCTCATGTCAAAGAATGTTGGTTCACCCCAAATATTTGCACCAGACATAGTTGTTTTGATCCAGAAAGAGATAGTATAATTAGAAGAATTACCACCTAAACTATTCAAAGAAGAACTATTATCAATTGCAATATAATCATCTTTCCCATCAAATTCAAATGCACCACTATATCTTCCAGTTGAATTCCATACCGCAGATCCATTTATCCAACCATCATTATTATATTTTGATATATCGGATATGTTTGTATTATTTTCACCTAAATCACTAATTTTATCAAAATTATACATTAATATAAGAGAATCATTATACATTGTGTAATTAGTTCCATTCCAATTATAAGTAACATTTCTCAAATTAGATTCATTAATTGAAACATTTATTTCTGCAAATGTTGAAGATTGATTTGTTGCATCATCAAATGTTGGTGAGGTAAAAGCCAAAAAAGGAGGAGTATTTTCTGTTGTAATTAATGAAAATGGAGTTGTACATGAAGTTTTATTCCAGTGATTAAAAGTATCATTTGCATAAATACACCACCCAACATATAGACCTAATGAAGAATTTAATGTTTTTGTAACATTAGACCATGATGTCTCTGAACTTGAAAGAGTTTCTTCATTCCCCCATACACCATGCACAGGTTCAGGATTTGTATACTGCCTAACAACAAACCAATCAGTGAATATATCTCCATCTCCACTAGCACCAATATCTATACTAAATCCGGCGATTAATGGTCCTGTTGGTCTAATTGATATATTTGATATTGAAGTTTCATTCACATCATCATACAATAATTGAACTATAGAACTATCCCATCTTTGCTCAATTATACTCCATGAATCTCTGATATTTGTTGTGATTGTGTTAATATTAGAAATACTATTATTAATAGAAACAAAATCCTGATAAGGTGAACCACCACTTACCCAATTATATCTCTTAAGCTCTTGATGAATACTTTCAGTCATTCCACCACTAACATAAGTTTGAACTCCAGAATCCAAAAATCCTGAATAAGAGATTATATTAGATGATGATTGAGCATAATATTGTCTAGCCCTTATTGCAGAACCTGGTGAAAAAGCTTTTTTAGTTCTGAAGTAACCAGTATTCCAACTAGCTGATAAAGAACCAACTAATTTTCCTAATCCACCAGCTTCTGAAGCAGCTACAGTTGCACCACTTGTGTAATTCCATTTATTAGTATCAATAGATGCATCATCAAAATCATCAAAAAACTGAAATGTATTAGTACCATTACTAATATTTGTAGCAGTTGGATTTCCATAATACAGATAAATTGTTTGATTACTTACAGAAAGATTACTACTAATCTTTACCCAAAATGTAGCATTAATAGTTTCATTCATAGTTTCAATCCAATAATCTAATAAACCACCATTTGAGTTTGTAAATCTTATATCACCAAAATCTTTTCTTGTTCTTGGTAAGATAGTAGAATTTAAGTAAACAAAATTTAAATTATCTGTACCTGTTGCATTTAATATAGTTATTGGAATAGTATAATTAATACCAGCATTTGAATCATTCTGGATAACGTGACTTTTTCTATACTGCCAACCATTTACACCATCTAACGAATATAAACTAAAATTTGCCCAAGTATCATTTACCCAACTACCAGAATTATTTGTTGAAAATATATAACCACTTAATAAATTTGTATCATTCCAAAATAGACTAAATAATGTTGATTTTCCTATAACAGTTGTATTAGTAGAATTTAAAGAGTACCTTGGAGCTGTTGTATCTATAGCAAGACTTCTCATCTCTGTATTATTCCAATTATTAGTAGTATCAGATGCATGTACTTGATAAGTATAACTCCCATCTGACAAATTATCAGTTGCATTCTTTGATTGGTTAACGTAAAGATACCATTGTGATGAGTTGAATTTGTTTAAGTTGGAAGCATATTGTTGATATACTTGATCAGTATTAAGTGTTATGTTCCATACTCTAACTTCATCAAGCATTCCATTAAAATAGTTATAAACAGTATTTGCTCCTCCTGCACCAATAACTAATCTCTCATCACAACCACCTGCTCCCAAAACAACATCAAACTCATGAGTACTATCAAGGTTTCCATTAACATAGTATTTAACATAAGTCCCATCAGATGTTACTGTAACATGATACCATGTGTTATTATCAAAACTTGTATTTGTTAGCATTGAATTTCCACTAACACTAGAATTATAAGCATAGATTCTTAAATATGGAGCAAAATACAAATCCATGTTCCAATCTCCTGATTCCTCTAAAGTATCGTAACGTTGAGAGAACAAATAATTTGTTGTATTTTGAGTATAGGTATTCATCCAAAATGAAAGTGTTTTTACATTAGGTGTATAAGATGAATAAAACATCCCATCCCCATTAAACTGATATGCTTTTCCATAATAGCCTGAATCATTCAATGTTGGTGCAGTCGCATAAGTAGTCATTGAATCATTCTGGAATGATGAATCTATTATAACACCATTACTTTCACCAATATCACTAACATTATCAAAATTAAACATAAATATTAAACTATCATTATAATAAGTATAATTAGTTCCATTCCAATTATAAGTAACATTTCCTAATTGTGATTCATTAATTGAAACATTCACCTCTGCAAATGTTGAAGACTGATTTGTAGCATCATCAAATGTTGGAGATGTAAATGCAAGATATGGTGAAACAATATCTGCCTGTAAAATAATTGTTCTTGGTCCTGTACTATTCCAATTATTACTACTATTTTTTGCATGTGCTTCATATGTATATGTACCATAATCTAATTCATCAGTTGAATTCTTTGATTGGTTTACATAAAGATACCATTGTGAAGAATTGAACTTTTCTAGATTAGATATATAATCATAATAAATATCATCTGAACTTAAAGTCACGTTCCATATTTTAACTTCATCTATAGTTGCATTAACCTGCCTTGCTGCATATCCACCAATATATGTTATAGTTGTTGTAGGTGCTAACCCAGTACCACTTGAATCACTATATACTGATTTTCCATCGATAAAACCTTCAGGATGACCTGTACTATTAATTATCATTGCAACATGATGCCAACCAGTTCCAATTGCCTGATTTGTATCAACCCACCTATTAGTTTCATAAATAAATATTAGATCATTTCCTAAATCATCATAACTAGTTGCACCAACACCAATTCCAAATCCCCTAGCACCACCACCAATCTTAACAAATGCACCACCTTCTGTTGTTGAACCTAGATTAACCCATGCAGCAACAGCAAAGTTTCCTGTTCCAATCCCAAAAGTAGAAGGAATTGTAATATTATCATAAACCCCATCAAAATCATAGGCCATACCATATTTCCCATTTGATACAAGAGTAGCACTCAAAGTTGTTCCAGGATCATTAAACAAGGAAGACTGATCAGATATTAATTGCGTTGGTGCAGTTATATTTTCTATATTATCAACAACTGCTCCATTTGAAATACCATTCCCACTCAAAGCATATGTAAAATTGCCAGAAGAATAAACATCTTTTCTTATTATACCTGCACCATCAGTAATCATTATATTATCAAGGTATCCTGAATAATTTCCAGCTGTATCTCCTTCACAAACAATATCAAAACTTATTGTTAAATTCCCATCCCAAGAAGATGGGATTGGAATCCTCCTATGATACCATTGATTTAAAGTATAACTTGAGATATCTGTGTTAGGATGTGCACTTAGTCCATTTTGATCTATTGCACTTGCTTCAACTCTTAAAGCCTGACTTGCATTTGTTGAAATATCAATTGCAAGGTAATCATTTACACTATTCCAATATACATCATACTCTAAATAATCACCTGATTGAATAACATAATTAGAAACACTCGTCATGTTCTGATAATTATATCTATTTCCACCGCCAGGTAAAACTGAAAAAGTTGCATTTATTACTTCATTCGTTATATTATCAAAATTATACAATAATATCAAACTATCATTATACATTGTATAATTAGTTCCATTCCAGTTATATTTAACTTCATTAAGATTTGTTTCTGTTATTGAAAAATTTAATTTTATTGAAGTATTATCTGTACGTGTGTTGTTCGCAGGTGTTAAATTTAAGAAATCTATTTGTGGGGCTCCAAATACCAGATAAACACAAGAAAGAATTATTAAAACAAAGAACAAGCTAACTAAAACTGGTTTTACTTGTTTTAGGTGGGTTTTATTAGCCATCATTTTACCCACCTCTTGTTTTTTTCATAGACTTCAATTAATACCAATAGAATTTTGTCAAATGTATGTCTTCTAACAAAGTCTAGATGTTCTAGTTTTTCTTTAGTAGATTTACTTATACGGATAGTTGTAGAATTAGTAGATATAGCAGTTTTCACGTCAGTAGAAGTAGTTTTAGATTTCCTTTTTTGATAGATATCCATTAGTTTAAGCATAATCTCATCAAAAGTGTGTTTTCTAACGAAACCTAAATTTTCAAGAGTTTCCTTTGTAGATCTATTAATCCTTATAGTTGTAGACTTTGTAGATATAATAGATGAGGTAGACATTATAGACATTATAGACAATGTAGACAAAGACATATATAAAGGTTCCCATTACCCAAGTACAAATAAAATCATAATCAAGTAATATAATTTAACATAATAAGAACATATAACAATTAACAGAATTTGCTTTTTTACTCAATTATTTTCTTCAACATCATTATTTTTAATTTTAGGAGATTTATTATTACCATCATATTTTACTACTTCTTCTGATTCTTCTTTACCATCATCAATTAAATCTTCTTTAACTTCATATTCCTTTTCTTCTGGTTCTTCCTCTACTGATTCTTCTTTTTCATTTAGTTCTTCTGTATTAGCTTTTTCTTCTGCAATAGCTTTTTCTAAAGCTATAATCTCTTTTTCTAGAACAGCTTCTTCTGCAAGAGCTTCTTCTTCAACTTGATTATCTTCTTTTTCTTCTGGTTCTTCTATTGGTGTTTCTTCCTCTACTACTTGAGTTTCTTCAATTACAGGTTCTTCTACTACAGGTTCTTCTTCAACTATATCTTCAGTTTCTTCTTGACCATCATCAATTAAGTCTTCTTTAACTTCATATTCCTTTTCTTCTGGTTCTTTCTTTAGTAATTCTTTTTCTTCTAACTTTTTATCTATATATTCATCATTTGGTTCTTTTGGTTCTTCTATTGATGTTTCTTCCTCTATTACAGAAGTTTCTTCAACTATTTGTTCTACAACTACTGGTTCTTCTACTACTGATTCTTCAATAACTACTTCGCTTTCTTCTCTACCATCATCAATTAAGTTATTAGTAATCCTATATTCTTTTTCTTCTTCAATTGGTTCTTTTTCTTTCTCATATTCTGATTTTACTATTGATTCTTCTTTTATTTCATCATCACCTTCATCATCTTGTTCAAAGAATACATGTTTTATAAGTTCATGTTCATGTCCAATATCAACATTTTCCTCCTTAGTATATTCAGCAACATCTGATGTTATTTCATCTTCTATTAGTTGCTTTTCAGACTCTTCTATTTCCCCTATTTTAGGTTCAGAAAGTCTAGGGAATTCCTCTACTTCTTCTTCCATTTGTTCTTCTACTACATGTTCTTCCACAATTGGTTTTTCTACTACTTGTTCTGCAACTACTGATTCTTTTACCAATGGTTCTTTTAGTACTGGTTCTGCAACTACTTCTTTACTTTCTTCTCTACCATCATCAATTAGATTTTTAGTAACCCTATATTTTTTTTCTTCTTGAATTGATTCTTCTTTTTTCTCTTGTTCTGATTCTTCTATTGATTCTTCTTTTACTTTATCATCATCTTCATCATCTTGTTCAAAGAATACATGTTTTATAAGTTCATGTTCATGTTTAATATCAACATCTTTTTTGTTAGGATATTCAACAGCTCCTGATGTTATTTCATCTTCTATTAGTTGCTTTTCAGACTCTTCTATTTCTCCAATTTTAGGTTCAGAAAGCCCAGGAAATTCTTCTACTTCTTCTTTCACTTGTTCTTCTACTACATGTTCTTTCACAATTGGTTTTTCTACTACTTGTTCTGCAACTACTGATTCCTTTACCAATGGTTCTTTTAGTACTGGTTCTGCAACTACTTCTTTACTTTCTTCTCTACCATCATCAATTAGGTTTTTAGTAATCCTATATTTTTTTTCTTCTTCAATTGGTTCTTCTTTTTTCTCTTTTTCTAATTCTTCTTTTACTTTATCATCATCTTCATCATCTTGTTCAAAGAATACATGTTTTATAAGTTCGTGTTCATGTCCAATATCAACATCTTCCTCTTTAACATATTCAGTTGCTTCTGATGTTATTTCATTTTCTATTAGTTGCTTTTCAGACTCTTCTATTTCCCCTATTTTAGGTTCAGAAAGTCCAGGGAATTCTTCTACTTCTTCTACCTTTTCTTCACTCTCTTCTCCTCCACCATAAATTAGATTTTCAGTAGCACCATTACCTCTTTCTTGTTCAACAACTTCTCCAACTAACACTTCACTTTCTCCCCTACCATCATCAATTAAGTTTTCAATAACTTCATATTCTTTTTCAACAAATTCTGCTACAGGTTCTTTTTCTTTAAACCTTTCTTTTACTGAATCATCTAATTTATCCCTTATGGACTCTTTTTCATTATTTTCATCATCTTGTTCAAAGAACACATTTTTTATAAGTTCGTGTTCATGTCCAATATCAACATCTTCTTCATCAAGATATTCAACAGCTTCTGGTGTTATTTCATGTTCTATTAGTTGCTTTTCAGAATCTTCTATTTCTCCAATTTTAGGTTCTGAAAGTCCAGGGAATTCTTCATGTTCTTCCACTATTGATTCTTCCACTACTTGTTCTTCATTTTCTTTTTTATCATCATAAATATTTTTATCACTATCATCAGAGAATATATTAAACTTATACTTTTTATCTTCATCACCTGAAAAAATATCAAAATTAAATTTATCAGAATAATCATCAGAAAATACATCAAACCTATATTCTTCTGCTTTATCTTTGTGATCTACTTCTGTTTCTTCGTCATGACTAGCCCAAATATGATCAAAAATATCATGCTCTTTAGTATCTTCTGCATAATGCATTTCAACTGATTCCCTATCAGAATCTTCAACACACCTTTCTATGTCATAATAATTCCATTTTAAGTCTTCATAAATACCATGTTTTTCAAGCATAGTTTTACTCAATAATCTAGATTCCCTTTTCAAATCAATATCATCAACAAATTCTTCATCTTGATCTAAAGATTTTTCATCTCTCCTATGAACTAGTAAAAGTAAAACTACAAGATACAATGAAAACAAGATAATATAAATAAAATTATAACTAATATCAGCAGGAACATTAAATGCTGCACCAACTAAATCTTTTGATTCATCTATTTCACCATCAATTACTTCACCATCACTACTTATAATAAATTCAGAGATTAAAATATCATCTTCTTTTCCAGTATCATCAGGTTTCTCAACCACTAGTTCTTCTTCAGTTACATTATCTCCAACATATCCTCCACCCCTACCCCCACCACCAGAAACAGTATCATCTTGTGGTGTTGATGATGTAGGCCTTGATGTACCCCTTACAGCAGAATACTGAAGATTCTCAAATCTTAATCTTGTACCTTCATCTATACAAGTTGTTCCATTTATTATTACAGCTGTTTCATTACCCAAACAAGTTGTAAAGTCTGTTTCATTTGCTCCATTACAGCCTGAAGAAACATCAGTAATAGAAGCAACTTCTGCGTCTTTAACACAAATGGCTATAAAATCATTATCTGTTATATAGACTGTTTTGTTATTTTGTAATTGTCCAGATAAATTAATAATCAAAGATGTTGAAGTCTTAATTATACTGATATTTCCTAAACTAAAATTAGATTGAGATAAGTTGTGTGAAAAGTTGCACACTAAAGTATTTTGATCAAGGAATTTTATTTCTTGAACACCACTAAAAACATTATTTGTAGCATTACCACCAATTGTAATATTTAACTGAGTAAATCCAGATTTTGTAACATTGGATTCATTATATAAGATTGTATCTACTCCATCTGCTATACCATCACGATCAATGTCATCAATTACATAGGTACTATCAAGTATTACAGTCCTTGTTGCAGTTGAATTTATATTTGATAATGAGTCATTTGCTGAGGCATTAAAATGATAAGTACCATCTGAAAGATTTGTTAAATTCAGTATATATGGAGAACTTGAATTAGTTGTAAAATTAATTGATACATTAGATATATTGAAAAGGTTAATTGTTATTGTATCTAATCTTGATCTGGAATCATTAGCAGATACATTTACAAATATGTAATTATTTGCATAAGTTCCTGCACTAGTTGTTGAAGAATCAAAACTGATTGTTGGTGCAATTGTGTCTAATTCAATTGCTACTGTATCTGATGAATTACATCTAGAATCATCACAAGCAGTCATATTAATTGAATAATTCCCATCAACTAAATTAGTAAAATTAAATGTATATGGTGAAGTAGCACCTGTACTTTCATTAATTAAATCAAGTGTTGAATTATAAAGATAGATTGTGATATAATTTAAAGCAGCATCAGTTGAAGTGGCATTTACATAAATCCATGTACGTGAGTAATTTCCTAGTATTGGTTCAACAATATCTGCTGTGGGGAATGTTGTATCAGCGACTTCAAAAGTTGTATTTGTAACATTACTATTTCCAGAGGTGTCTAATGCAAATAATGAGATAGTATAATTATCCACTGCAACTAGGTCATCATTTGTAAGATTAACACCACCTGCAGTACTAGATGAACTATTAATTAGGAAACTTGTTGAAGTTGTCACATTAAAGATTACACTATTAATATAAGTTTCATTTACACTCCAATTTATTAAAATTGAATCACTACCATACTCTAAGATTGAATCATTTACAATTATTGAAAGTGATGGATATGTATCGTCAAGTAATATTTTTCTTGTTTCTGTTGCATTAGTGTGTCCAAAGGAATCATTGATTGTAGCATTAAAATAATAAAATCCATTAGCTAATCCAGTAACATTAATTGATAAATTTGCATCTGTTGTTGAGGTGGTATTTATAATATCAAATGTTGAATTATAAAGTGTTATATTTAGATAATCTATGTTTTGTTCTGTAGCATTTGCATAAATAAAGATATAATTTCTTGAGTAATTTCCTGCTTCTGTTGTTGAAGAATCAAATGAAATTTTAGGGAATATTGTATCAATTGTAAAATTACTATTTGCTGTTATTAAATTAGATGCATTATCAGAACATGTAATATTAAAATCATAAAGTTGTTCACTAAACCCACTTAAAGTATAATTACAATTAGTTGAGTTTGTACAGCTAACAGTTTTTGTATTAGTTGGAACACTAAGATTACAGCTAATTATCGCTGAGATATTATCAGTAGCGGTCCAATTAAAGTTTACTTGTGAAATATTAAGATAGGATCCTTGTGCAGGATAATTAATTGTTAAAGTTGGATTACTTTGATCCATAACAAAAAGAGTTGAACTATTCATTCCGTTGCCAGCTACATCTGTTGCATAGACTGTAATATTATATGTCCCATCTTGGTTTTGAGTTACATTAACTGGATCACCCCAAATATGTTCTTTTGCTGTGACAAGAGTGGTAGAATTAGATTGTATTAACACACCATCTTTTGTTATACTATAATTTGTATAATTAAATGAATTATCTTGTACATTAACAGATAAGCTAAAATTATCATTAAAGTATTTCAATAATGTAGTTGGATTAATAAATTGAATAACAGGTATGGAATTATCAACTAAAAATGAAATATTTTTATTACCTATGTTTCCTAAAGAATCATTTGCATAAACATTGAAAGAAACATTCCAACTAATTCCTGGATAAATTGATGAGTTCCAATTTGAGTCCCAACTATCTGTACCATTTAGTGTTCCGTTAGTCAATTGCTGACTTGAGTTTGAATTATTATAAATAAAATACCATACAGAATCAATATTAGACAGTGCATCTGATACTTCTGTTTTTAAGAATATGTTATAACCAGAAGTTCCCCCTTGTATTGGAGAACTTACATCTATACTTGGCCCAGTAGTATCCACAATTAATGTTCTTGTTCCAGATGTATTTATATTGCCTGCTTGATCTGTACATGAAAGATACCATAAATATTGTCTATTTTCAAAACCAGATGAATTTATTGTTGTTTCAATTAAAGAGTTAACAGAAGAGTTACTTCCTGCTGATACATAGTCTATAGAATCTGCTTGATCCTTATAGACAATGCAGTTGCTTGTAAGACTATCTGTTACATTGAATGTGAAATTAACATTAGTATTGCTTGTATTGAAATTATCAATAGGTGCTGTAATTAAAAGAAGTGGATTAACATTGTCTAAGTATATACTTCTTGTTTCAGAATATCCAGTATTACCATTACTATCTAATGCAGAGGCATTTATGTAATATTGACCATCAGATAGATTAGAGTATGTTAAAGATAAAGTTGAAGATTCTGAAAATGTTGAATTAATAAGTCCAGAACCATTATAAAAATAGAATGTCATATTACTAAAGTATGTATCACCTATAGTTAAATTAACAACTATTTCAGATAAGTTAAAGAATCCTGCTGCTGTGCTAGGACTATTAAAAGTTAATACAGGAGATGTAAGATCAAGAATAGTTACATTCCAAGTTGCAGTATCATTTCTTATACTTGTATCATTAAGAGCAGTAGCATAAGCAAAGAAATCATAGCTAGTATTTAATCTACCAGTAGCATTAACATAAAATACAGTGGTTGTTGAGTTAGATTTGTTAAGATTTATTGTTAATGGGTTTGTTGATTTGTTTGTATAAAATGGAATTGTTCCAGCAGTTGTAGGAATTGTTGTTTTTGTTGAGCTAACACAATTACCATTTTCATATGATAAGCAGATATTATCAAGGCTTGCTTCACCATAATCTCCTGTTCCACCATCACCTGTCCAAACTTTTATACTTACTTCTTTGTCTTGCAAACTTTCATTTATTGCTACTATTTTATCTATAATTGCATCAGGAATATAATTACTATTATCATTACAACCACCCCAAACATTTTCAGAACTATCCCAGCTACCTTCATAAGGACACCTATATTCAAGAAGCTGGAAATTCTCTGTTTCATTGCCAACTTCGTAAAGCATTAAACCATAACCCCATTCATCATACTCTACACCTTTGAAACTATATGTAATATAACTTGCTGCAGCAGTAAATGTATCTGAATAAATATATGCTTTCCATAAAGTATTCTTTGTTCCACCAAAAGTAGATTTAAACTGTAACCAATTTCCTTTATCTCCAAATGGATTTGAAGTTGTAGCTACAACTGCACTTTCATATGTACCATCAGTAACTTCATAATATGTCCACCCTTGAATATTTGTACATTCTCCATCCTGTCCACTACAATCCCCAGTATTAGTAAAGTCACAATTAGTTATAACACCACAATCCACTCCAACTGGATCTAATGTTAAATTCACATCACCACAATCTTGACCTAAACAGGTTAGATTAATAGTAACATTAAACCATTCATTCTGCGAAACATTTAAATCCATTGTAGGATAAAGAGTTGATATTGAAAGACTAGGTTGATTAAAAATAATAGTCCTTGTTTCAGTAGTATTTATATTCCCAGAGGTATCATTTGCAGTTGCATTAATATAATAAGTTCCGTAAGAAAGATTTGTTAAACTAATATAACTAGTAGTTGAGGTATTTATTAATGATGTAGCATTATATACATATATCAAAACATCATCTAATAACATATCATCAGCAGTAACATTTACAGTAATATTTCTTTGAAGATTATAAGTACCATTTGCTGTTGTTGATGGATTAAATACAAGACCTGGGCTTTTTGTATCTACTATTGAAACATTCCATGGAGAAGTTTGTGCTGAAACATTAATAGATAAATTAGTAGTATTTGCATATATATAAAATTCATTTGTTGTGTTAAGACCTGTTGTTGAATTTACCCAGAAGGTAATTGTTGAAGTTTGATTAACATTAAGACTTATGTTATTAGGATTAGTAGTGTTAGTTGAAAATGGGGAGGAAGAGATTGCATCTAAACTAACATTTATTGCCCCACAGTTGATTGAAGTACAATTTACTTTTGCAGTAATATTGAATAATTCACCTATAGAAACATTAATATTAGATGTGGGATATAATAAAATAATGCCTATTGCTGGTGAATCTATAGTAAATGTAACAGATTGAGTTCTATTCCAATTATTTTGTGCATCATTACAATAAACATTTGCAGTATAATTAGTTCCTGCAGATACAGATATTGTTGAGTTAGAAACATTGATTGTATCATCTAGCTGCATGGTATAATTTGTTACACCTGAATCTATGCTATAAGAACAACTAGCATTTTCTGTTGTTGTTACATTTAATGCAACAGATGTGTTTAAATAACCAAATAGGGTTCCATTTGTAGGAGATGTTATGTTAACTCCAGGAATTGTTACGTCTTGGTTTGTTACATTAATATAAATTTGAGCATAATTTTTATTTCCAATTGTATCATTAACAGTAAGATTAATCCAGTATATACTTTCATTTAAAACAGTATTATTCTGAAGAACACCACTACAATTTATACTAAATCTTGATGTATCATTAACAGTAAAACAACTAATCCCACTAATATCAGTTGCATCTAAGTCATATAATAATGCACTGCCATAAGAGGATGATTTATTATCTAAATTAGTAAATTGAGGTAGTGTGGTAGCAGTAACATTAACCCAAATTGTTTCTGAATCTTTATTATTATAAGTATCATTAACTGTTACGTTTAGATAATATGTAGTTGTATTCAACAAAGTATTGTTTGTTAAAAATCCAGTACAATTAATTGTAAATGTTGTATCATTCATTTCATAACAGAGTATATTATTAAAGTCAGTTGCATTTATGTCATGAGATAATTGATAATTATATTCTATTGTTTGATTACTAATATTAGTGATTACAGGATTAGTTGTATCAGTTATTGTATTATTCCAAATTATACTTTTATTACTTACTGTAACATCTGATGTTCTATTTGCATATACTTGGAGAGTATTATTAGTATTAGCAGTTCCGGATGCATTAACGTAGAATGTTATCAATGCTGATTGCCCGTTATTTAAAGTAATATTGTATGGATTAGTTGTATTTGTATAAAATGGTGTAGTAGTATTTGTTGTTGATATAGGACTTGTACTTTGAGATAATGACTGATAAGATATGTTAATATCATCTAATACTCTTCCATCTGTTGTACATCCATATTCATCACGTTGTGTAAACTTAACTGAAAAACTTGAATTTACTTCTGAACAAAAATCAGCATCTGCTGAAATATTAACATTCACATTTGTCCATGACCCAACACTCGGAAAATTACCTAAAACAAACCAACGAGTACCATTACATGTATAAAAATATCCATCACAATTAGGATCATTCCCATTATGATCTGAACATGTTGTTTCTTCATCACCTGTTTCATGATGCCAAAAGTCCAATACAATATTTTGAGAATTTGTAAAATCATGTTTAGTTTTTACAATATTGGTAGTATCAGAAGATCCACTAGTATCCATTGTTAAGAAATATGTTCCAGTTCTTGGAGAACCACATGAACTTGCAGATGTTGCAATCACTGTTCTATTAATACTTCCAGGAACACCAAGAATAGTCCAATTTGAACCTATATCTCCATCTTCAAAACCATCAAAAAATTCACTAGAAGAAACTACTTCTTTCACTAAACTAACATTAACTTCACCACAATCATTATCTATACAGCTAACATTAGCAGAAACATTAAACCAAGCATGCTGAGAAACATTTATGTGGGTTAATGGATAGATCATATCAAGCTGAACTCTTCCCTTATCACTTATATTGATCCACATAATTGTTGATTGATTATTTCCTGCAGAATCATTTACACTTAGATTCAACCAATGAACTCCTACGAGAGATTGACCAAAGAAAGTATTATTCTGTAAATGCCCTGTTGAATTTATACTAAAGTTGGTGTTATTTACACCAAAACCACCAATAGGATTTGTATCACTCACATTAATATCAAAGACAAACAAATCATCTTCAAATATACTTTGATTAGAAATATTTGTAAAGATAGGGGAAGTTAAATCAACAGTGAAAAGAACATCTGAACTATTCAGATTACCATATGTATCATTTGCCCAGAAAGTAATATTATGCTCTGCCTCTGTCCATGTTATGCTAGTTAAATTTGTGCAATTACCAGAAGTAACATTAACATTCATTGTATCATTACTATACCAGCATGCTTCCAGATTAAGATCAGATACAGTATAATTAACAGCAATATTTGTATCTGTTGTATATGTATTATTAATTGGATAAGTTATATTTATAGCAGCTGAAGTTGTATCACTTACATTTATTACAATTATAGAGGAATTTTTATTCCCAATAGTATCATTTGAAGTTATATTTAACCAATAGAAACTAACATTTAAATAAGTTATATTTTGAAGATAGCCTGTACAATTCATATCGAAGTTTGCACTATCATTTACAGTATAGCAGCTTATATTATTTGAGTCAATTGCAGTTATTTGATAAGAGAAATTTTCACCATATTCATGAGTTTGATTAGCTATGACTGTGAAAGATGGAGGGATTGTATCACTGATATTTATCCAAAGACTGTCAGAGTGATTATTACTAGCAGAATCATTAATTGTTACATTTAACCAATACTTACCATTTAATAATGCAGTATTATTTGCAAGATAACCTGTACAATTGATAGTGAACTTTGTTGTATCATTTATACTGAAACAACTAATATTATTTAAATCACTTGCATTAATATCATAACCAACATAATGTGAATGTTCAAATGATTGATTTGTAAAATTAATAAATGTTGGTATGGTCCAATCAAGTATTACTAATCTTTCACCTGAAAAATTAGAATTATCATATATATCTGAACTATAAATATCATAAGTATAATTTCCTTCTACTAATGTATCTGTTGCATTTTTGGATTGGTTTACGTATAAGTACCATTGCGAAGAATTAAATCTTTGTAGATTAGAAATATATTGTTGAGAAACTTCTTCTGCTGTTAAACTTCTGTTTAAAATATTAAATTCATCTATTGTTCCGTTAAAATAAAGATATGATGCACCATATGAAGAAACACCAACTCCTAAAGTTTTATCTGCACTGGTTATATTTGTAGCTGTAGTAATATTTTCCAATACCCCATTAACATATAATTGTTGACTTGTACTATTCCATGTTCCAGTAATATGATACCATGTTCCTGCATTCCATGTTGTTGTAGTTGAACTGGAATTAGTCCAACCATCACCTGTTCCATTTAACCAATGGAAATCCAATGAACCATTACCTTCAGAGTCATAAAATCTCATAAAACCATATGTGTTAGTAGTATCCCCATCAATAAAAATACCAGAGTCAATATTAGTACTGGAATTTATTGTAGCATTAGGTTTTATCCACATAGAAATAGTACCAGCATTAGTTTCAGGGATATCAGAAAATTCAACATAATCATCTACTCCATCAAATTGAAAAGCACCTTCATATCTACCACCAGTCATGTTCATGACTGAACCATTAACTGCTGTTCCATTATTCCCATGACCACTAACATCAAATACATGAGTATCATTTTCACCCAAACTAGAAACATTATCAAAATTATACATTAACACTAAACTATCATTATACATAGTATAATTAATTCCATTCCAATTATATATTAATTCATCCAAATAACTTTCTTTAAGAGAAACATTAACTTCAAAATAAGGATCTTGTTGTCTTGTATTATTTGGTGGTGTTGGTGATGGGAAAATCATTGGAGGGGGTGTAGTATCTAAAATTATTATTCTTGTAGTAGTTGAATTTGCATTTCCTGCACTATCTGTAGCAGTTGAATTAAGATAATAAGTGCCATCTTTTAAGCTTGTAAAATTAGTAAAATGTGGAGAAGTTGTGGAACTTGAAGAATTAACTTGACCTGTTGTATTATAAATATAATTCACAATAGTTGAAATATGAGTATCTATAGCTGTTACATTTACTTCAATATAATTTTGTTTAAAGGTTCCATTTGATGTTATAGGATTTGAATAATTAATTGAAGGAGTTGAATTATCTTGGATTGTAACATTCCATCTAATTGTTTCATTAGTAATCGTTGGTTTAGATGTTATATTTGCATAAGCATAGAATTCATAGGTGTTTGAACCATCTCCTGTTGCATTTACATAATATGTTATAACTTCACTTTCTCCACTTAATAATGAGATATTATATGGATTAAAAGAAATATTAGTATAAAATGGTGTTGCTCCTGCTGTTGTGTTTATTATACCCCCTTTAGGATTAGTAATCCCTGTTAAATTTATATCATCAATATACCACCCAGCATTTGTAACAGAACCATCAGAACCAAAACGGAAACGGAATGCAATTGTATCATTCCCTTCAAAACTACTTAAATCAAAAGTTGCAAGATCCCAACTTTTTTTAGTGCCAGAATAATCTGGCTCAAAACTACTATAACCAGCACCCCCGTATCCACCACTAGGAGTTATCTTTATCCAAGTATTACTATCATTTGATGCTTCTACAATAGAACCATCACAACAACTTTCAAAATGATACCAATGCATAAAACTAAGATTTAAATCAGTGGCGCCACTTATACTGATGTTGCCAGTCTTTAACCAATAAAGATTACTATTTCCTGTTGTAGAACTTAGATCGGTTCCCCAAACATTTGTTCCTGAATGAGCTGAACTAAGATCATAAGCAGGTGTTCCAAGTTCCCATTCATCTCCTGTTCCACCATGTGTCCAATCCCCTTCACCACTTTCAAAATCATCAGAAAAGATTGTAGAAGTTATAGGATCTAAAGTTACATTAATTCCCCTACAAGGTATATTACTTGGACAACTAACATTCACTGTTACATTAAAAAATTCATTTTGAGTTACATTTATATCTACAGTAGGATAAATTAGATCAATACCTATAGAAGAACCTAATATTATTTCCCAACTATCTGTTTGATTTGTAATTCCTTCAGTATCATTAATATACCAAATCCATCTTATAGGAGTTGAATTAATATTTCTTACTACTTCTATTTCCTGTCCATTTGTAAAACTTTGAGCAGAATCATTTGCCCAATGTGTTCCGTTATAAAAACTAAATATATATTTATCAGGACTTAAATCAGATAAAGTTATATTAAAATATGCATCATCTCCTAAATTAATTGTGTCTGTTAAATTTGTTTCATTACTAGACCAAGTAGGAGCCGCCGGAGATAATATTGTAACATTCCATATATTTGTTAAGTTAGAATCAGACATCTTACTTGTTCTGTTTGCATAAACAAAAAATTGATGAGTTATATCTGTAGTTCCTGTTGCATTCACCCAAAAAGTAACTAATTCTGAACTTCCTGAAGTTAGTGAGATATTATAAGGATTAGATGATTTATTTGTATAAAATGGTGTTGCTCCTTTTGTTGTGTTGATTAATCCTGTTTTGGAAGCAGCAATAACAGTAAAATTCACATCATCATTATCAGAGTATTGAGGTGTAAAGCAAGTTCCTGTTGGAGTAGATACTTCATCATAACTCATTTGACATCTTGCATATTGTTCTCCAACATTTCCACTTACTACAACTGTTGTTGAATAATTACCATCAGTACATGAATTAGTTTGGTTCCAAATCTGATGCCAACTACCATTATAATAACTGATTGCTAAGGTATTATAACTAGAAGTTGAGTAACAATCAAAATCACAAGTTATATTGATAGTGTCTCCAATAGCAACAGTTGTTGCATCCACATAAACTTCATCAACCCAGAATCCACTTGAATAATACGCACCTGAAGTACATCCATCATAACTATAATCACTAGTAGTTGGATCTGCACCTTCACAACTTGCTCCCCAAACTCCAGAACATGTTCTAGGTGTCCTATCAGTAGAAGGATCTAAACTAACATTAATTTCTCCACAATCTAATTGACCTGGACAAGATACATTTACACTTACATTAAATGTTGTATTTTGTGTAACATTAATATTTACTGTAGGATAAATAAGATCAAGATTTATAGATGAGTTAAAAGTAACAGTCCAGGTATCTGTCTGATTTAAATTCCCAGATGTATCATTTACATACCACAACCAACTTATTGGACTAGTTGTTATATTTTTTACTACTTCTATTTCTTGAGCATTAGTATAACTTTGAGTAGAGTCATTTATCCAATCTGTGCCGTTATAGAAACTAAATATATATTTGTCAGGAGATGTATCATTAAGAGTTATATTAAAATAAGCATTTGTATTAAATGTAATTGAATCTGAAAGATTTGTTTCATTACTTCCCCATCTGGGAGCAGTAGTATCAGGTTCAATTATTGTAACAGCATAACTTGAAGTTACATTTGAATCTGACATAAGACTGGTTCTATTAGCATAAGCAAAGAATGTAAAACTCTCATTTAGAACTCCTGTTGCATTAACTGTAAAAGTTACAAGTTGGCTTTCTCCAGTACCTAATGATATACTTCTTGGATTTGTATTATTTGTCCAGAACGGATAAGCAGAAGAACTATTTGAAATAACTCCACCATTACCATAAGTCATATTTATACGTATATCGTCCCAGGCAATACCACTATCTGGCCAAGCATCATTACCATATTGAGTAAATTTAATTTTAAAACTTTCATTTATAGTTCCACAAAAATCAGAATCAGCAGTTACATTAATTGATTGTCTTGTCCATGAAGTAAAACTACTTGGTGCATTTTGTAATAGGTGCCAATATGAACCATTACAAGTAAAATAAACAGCATCTGAATTATCATTACCTATATGGTCTTGTCCAGTATCAAGTGAATCACCATTAGGTGCTTCTATCCAATAAAAACCAACAGATATAACTTCACTTCCTGTAAAATCATAATTTGTTATAAGTTCATTAAGATTAGCATTACCAGTTGTTGAATCTGTTATAACTGAATAACTTCCAGAATACGCAGCAGTAGTATTAACTCCATTTCTTCCATTTGTTTCATCACTTCTGTATGTTGTCCAATAATCTCCACCAAATTCTCCACTATTAAAATCATCAAATATGAATGTATTATCACTATCAAGAGTTACATTAATTTCTCCACATGAAATTTGACCTGTACAACTTACATTTACTTTTACATCATAATTTTCGTTTTTTGATATGTTAATGGCAGAAGTTGGTTGAACCATACTTATTCCAAGACTTGAACTAAGAACAATATTCCAAACATCTGTTTGATTAATATTTCCAGCTGTATCATTAATATACCATGTCCAATTTATTGGACTTGAATTTATGTTTCTGATTACTTGTATTTCTTGAGTATCGATATAAGCTTGAGGAGTATCATTTACCCAAGTTGTTCCATTATAGAAACTAAAGGTATAACTACTTGGATTTGTATCATTCAAAGTTATGTTAAAATAAGCAAAGCTGTTTAATGTTATAGTAGAGGTAAAATTAGTCTTATTATTTCCCCATCTTGGATCAGTTGAATCAATTGATACTGTTCTTATTTGTGTATCATTCCAAATACTACTTGAGTTGGTAGCATGTGCTTGATAAGTATAATTTCCATCTGATAAATTATCTGTTGCATTCAATGATTGGTTTACATAAAGATACCATTGTGATGAATTAAACTTCTGCAAATTAGATGTATATAATTGAGAGATTTCAACATTATTAAGAGATCTATTCCATATCATAAAATTATCAAGATAACCAGCAAATCTTCCAGAAGAACCATTATTAATATCACCTAATCTGAATGTTGTCCATCCAAAAGTAGATGAACCAACACAAGAACCAGCAGTTTGCTTAATGCCATCCTTACTCCAATTTATGTACCTATTTGTACCATCATGAGAAAATTCAAAACAAAGATGAGTCCAAGTATTAGCAGATAATCCTAATGTTACCTGAGGACAAGAATCCCACCATTCTACTTTCCCAGAATCATAATTTCTAATAACATTACCCAAAGAAGGTGCAGAATCAAACATACCGATAGGTGTTGAAGAGTTAGAATTTACCCATAAACAAATAGTAAATGGTAATGACGGAGTGTTAGCTGAAGTAACTACAAAATCATCAATCCCATCAAACCCTATTGCATTACCATATTTACCAGATGAATAATTACATCCTGAAGGCATGTTTGAACAATTTGTAGAAAAATCATTATTACTTATATCAATAGTCTTATTTAAGTTATCTCCTTCACCCAAATCACTTACATTATCAAAATTAAGCATCAATAATAATGAATCATTATACATAGTATAGTTTGTTCCATTCCAATTATATACAAGATCTTTTAGGTTGGATTCATTTATTGAAATATTAATTTCAACAGTTGTATTTGAGGTTATAGCATTATTAGCAAGTGTTATACCGAAAAAATCAATTTGTGGGGCAGCGAATACAAAACTAACTAAAACTAACAAAATCATTCCAATGATTGCTATTAGTTTATTATTTTTCATTTCTTCCCCTTCCAATAATGTAATTTTGCTTTTCCAACAGGTCTAATTCTAATAAGCTCTGCTCCTTTTAGCTCTGCGAGTATTACAGGTACAGTATTTCTAGAAATTTTCAATGCTCTAGCTATCTCAATAATAGTTAAACCATCTGTGTCTTTTTTTAGAAGACTAATTACCAACTCTTTTTTTGATTTTACCAATTTTTATTGTGCATTAGTGCATAGCAATGATATTATGCATTAATGCACTATAAGATTTATAAAGTTTTCTGTTTTTTAGTTAGAAGTTTATTAAATTTAATTCAAAAAAATATAGAACCAAAGTTACAAATTCTAAGAAAATCTAAAAAAAATAATCAATAAATAAATCACTCAATCAACATAGCTGGCTTTCCAGGACTTGCTTGTCCAGCTTTTCCTTCTTTTGAATCAGCTGCTTTAATAATCTCAATTTCACAATCAAACTCCTTACTTAAAAAACCACTATTTTTAGCCAAAAATCCATATTCTTCTTCAACTGATGAAACAAAACTAGGCATTTTTCCACCACCAACTAACTTAGGCACAAATTTAGAAATATCCTTACCATATTTTTTTAATTCATCCATTCCCATCAATTTCTTCATTATTTCCCCGGGATTTCTTGTTTTTTCTAATAATTTACCAAGTTCTTTAAACATCAAATATTTCCAATCATTAGAAACAAATAATCTAATCTTGCTAGGCTTATTATCTACTGTATCTTTTTTAACTAACTTTAACACAGCCCTAATATCTTCCATAACACCAGAAATAAAGTCTTCTTTTTGATTTAATTCAATATTAATTTTCTTTTCATCAAATTTAGGCCAATTAGCAACAGAAATAAAACCACCTTTACCTATTTTTTCCCAAACTTCCTCACAAATAAATGGAGTAAACGGAGTCAACATAATTAATTGAGTCTCAATAATCTTATTCATTAATTCTTTATTCCCTTCCCCAGCTCTTTTCAAATACCATTTAACAGATCTTTGCAAATCAAAATAACCTTTTTGAATAGCAGTTCTAAACATACTTAATTCCATCTGCTCTGTTGTATCTTTAATAACTTCATTTAATTTAGATTCCATCCATTCATCAACATCATTTTTTTCTTTTCTACCTTTATTATAATTATCAATACAAAAGTCATAAACTTGCATTAACTTGCCTTTTTGTGATCTTGCAAAATTACTATCCCAATTAGGATCATCTAATCCTTCTCCACCTGACAAAATTGTTAATCTAGAAGCATCAACACCAAATTTAGTTGGCATTTCATGTAATGGAATAATATTACCTAAATTTTTACTCATCTTTTGGCCATCTACCATTACCCAGCCATTAACACCAATACCTTTTGGCCATTTGTTCTCTGGAAAAACCCCAACATGATTAAAAATAAAAAATGTTAAATGATTTTGCACTAAATCTTTCCCAGAATTTCTAAAATCTACAGGATACCAATAATCAAATTCTTTTTTCATCTGCTCAACTTTATCAGAATATTCTCCAAAATCTTTTACCTTACCTTTACCTAACAAAACATAATTAAATAAAGTATCATCAACTTCCTCAGAAGGAATTTCTTTCAACAAGTGCGTAATAGTATAAAATGCCATATACAAAGTAGAATCACTTAAACTTTCAATTAACCATTTATCATCCCATGGTAATTTTGTTCCTAACCCTTCTTCTCTTGTACAAGCCCACCTATGTAACCAGTCAATAACATAATTAAATTGTTCCCTAGATTTTTCAGGAAATAATTGCATTTTATCTAAACATTTATGCGCTAATTTTTTCCATTGCTTATTACCATAATCAATAAACCATTGGTCTTCTACAATTTTAATTTTACTAGGTGTTAAACATCTACAAATAACCTTGCCAGTCATTTCATAAAATAATTCAGCATCTCCTGCTTTAATTAAATCTTCTTTAACTTTATCTTTTGCAGTCTCAACTTTCCAACCACTATAAACACCACAAGTATTATTCATTTTTCCTTCATAAAAACCTTTTTTGTAAACTAGCTTTTTTGCTTCTTCCAATTTCTTACGTTCATGTTGTGTTTTAATTTTCATATCTTGGCAAACTTTAACAGCTGCCATTTCTCCTAATCCTGGTGTGTCAATTATTGCAATAGGTTCAATTGCTCTTATTTTTTCAATATCTAAACTATATTTTTTACATTCTGCTTCATCATTCTGTAAATCAACCAAACCAATATAATCATCTGGGGCATCACCTGGAACAGATGTTACAATTCCAGTTCCTTTATCAGTTGCACAGAATGTTGATGGAAGAATCATAATTTCTCTTTTAATACCTGGTGCTTTAACAGACTTGCCAATTAATTCATAACCTTTAACTTTACTAATAACTTCAATCTTTCTTTCTTGATCTTTTAACTTCTCGGCACATTCTTGACTAATAATCCAAATTTCATCATTAACTTTTACATTAAGATATTCATTATTAGGTCCAACCCATAAATTTGTTTGACCATAAACTGTTTCAGGTCTTAAAGTTGCAGCAACAATATATTTATTACCAAATTCAAATTTAAGTAGTGTAAATTCTTGTGCTGTTTCACCTTCTCCCTCACTTCTAGAATGATCACTTACTGCATTATTACATTTATCACACCAAACAACTGGAAATTTCCCTTTAATCACATATCCTTTTTCTTTCAAAGTGTTAAATTGCCATTTAATGAATTTATCATAATAAGGATTTAAAGATGTAGTTGTAAAACTTCTACGCCAATCAATACTCATACCCATATTTTTATAATCTTGTTCTGCAAATGGTATAAAATAATCTAACCAATGTTTTGGATCTTCAAAGTTTTTTAATTCTTTTTCTTTAACACCCTGATTTTTTAAATTTTGTAATTGTTTTTCTTCTTTCTCTTGAACACGTTTAGCAGCACTTATGATTGGAGAACCAGTTGCATGCCAACCTTGTGGAAATAATACATTATGTCCTGTTAATCTCTTAAATCTTGCAGATGCTTCAACTCTCATCAATGTATAAAAATGACCAATATGTAATCTTCCATTTACATAAGGATAAGGAAATGTACAAAAGAATTTAGGTTTATCATTTACTTCAGGCTCAAATAACTTTTCATCTAACCATTTCTGCTTCCATTTCTCCTGTATTTGGTCAATATCAATAGGTTCTACCATATAAAGAAGTGAGGGTGGATTATTTATAAATATTTCGTAAGAAATGGTTTGAATTTTATTCAAAAGCTTTTGGGAGATTTCTTTCTTTTTTTAACTAGGGCGAAGCCAATGTCACTCACGAATTTTTCTTTTTTTCTAATAGAATAAATAATCACAACAAAAAGAGCCTGCCGGCCAGCCTAAATTAAAAAAATATATATATAATAACCACCAAAAGAATAAAAAGGTGATAAGATGGCAAAAAAGAGGAAAAAAGTAATCAAAGAAATGCACCATGGATTTCATTATTTAGGAATTATTACAATAGTAGCAATTGTTGCAATTGTTTATATAGTCCTCAATACAGGCACAACTAAAGATTTAACAGGTGAAGCATATGGAAATAATGTTAGATGTGAGAGGAATATAATTAGTGAAGAAGATCTCATAGGAACCCAGCATTACAGCCCAGAAGTATTTTGTGAAAATGAAGGTTACAACACAGTAAAAATCTGCCTTAAAAAGACTTATTTATTAAAAGGACCATCAAGTTTGGTTCCAACAAATCCAAGTGGGAAATTCTTTTTTAATAATAAAAAGGATTTATATTATTTTACCTGCTGTAAAATAAGATAATTCTTCCTTATTTTTCTGTAATCAGAGAATCAGGAAATCTTACTTCTAACTTTTTTAATTTCTTTTCAATCTCTACTCCTAAATCCATATCACATGTTTCAGCCATTACAATACATTCAAACAACATATCAACTATTTCTTCTTTTAAATTTTCATTACAAAACTTTTCAGGTCTCATTGCCTTATGAGATATTTGTCTTGCAACTTCACCCATTTCTTCAACTAAATGAATAAATGATTGTTCAGTTGTTAATTCATAGCCTTTGCTATTAACTCTAATCTTAACAATCTTCATTAATCTTTCTTGTATTTCACCTAAATCCATTTTTTCAATCTTGCTTCTTTCAATACCCCTTTTCCTGCTAAAATACCTGTACATGCACTATTAATAATATCTCTACTAAGCCCAACACCATCTCCTGCAACATACAATCCATCAACAGAGCTCATAAAATTTTCATCAATCTCAGCTTTCATTGAATAATATTTAATTTCAGGTGCATACAATAAAGTATTGTCTGAATAAATCCCAGGCATTAATGCATCTAATTGTTTTAAACCTTCCCTAATATTTTTAACAACTCTTCCAGGCAAAGCCATAGAAATATCACCATAAGTAACATCTTTCAATGTTGGAATAACAAAACTTTTTTTTACTCTTGATTTAGTTGATCTTCTTCCTTTTTTCAAATCCCCCAATGTTTGCAAGACAGGATTGCCCCCACCAATTGTAGTTGCTAGTTGAGCAACACTTCTTCCATATTCAAAAGTATTTTCTAATGGTTCTGTTAATTTTACTCTAACTAAAAATGCAAAATTAGTATTATTAGATTTTTTACCATGTAAAGCATGACCATTTACCCCAATATATCCATTATAATTTTCTTTAACAACAAAACCCTTTGGATTTGTACAAAAGACACGAACAAAATCACCATAAGTACTTGTAAAAATATGAATTTTGGGATCATAATTAATATCTGTTAATTCTTTCATAACTTCATAAGTTGTTTCTACTCTTAACCCAACATCAATATAGGAAAATTTTGCTTTAATTTCATGTTTTTTTGTCATATCTATGAATTGTTTTTGTCCTTCTCTACCTGGTGCTAAAATAACTTTGTTTGCAAGATATTCATTACCATTTGATTTAACACCTTTAATTACATTATCTTCAATAATTAAATCATCAACATTTGTTTGTAATAGGAAAGTAACATTATTTTCTTCTAAATGTGTTTTAAATTTTCTAATTACTTCAATTAATCTATCACTACCTATATGTTTTTGCCTTATTGGAATAAATCTAACTCCTGCTTTAGCTGCTCTTTCTAATAATTTCTGTGCTTTCTCAGCATCAAACATAACATCCTTTGTTGCTCCAAAATTAACCAAACTATCATCAACATAATGAATTAATTCATAAGCTGATTCCTCTGTTCCAGTAAATCTAACTAAATTCCCACCAATGTAAGGATTCAAGTTTAGTTTTCCATCTGACAACCCACCTGCGCCACCAACACCTGTAACAATATTGCATGGAGTACAATTAACACATTTACCAATATCTTTAGATGGACAATTTCTTAGATGGACATCTCTACCTTTATCAATAATTAAAATTTTATATTGAGAATTCTCAACTAACCATTTTGCTGCAAACAAACCTGCAGGGCCTGCACCCACTATAATTATGTCATACTTCAATCTCTACACCTGCTTTATTATGATATTGAGAAGTTTAGATGATATATAAAGATTATTATTAAATTATATCTCAGTTACAATTTCTACTGGCATAATACCATGGTTCTTAAAAGCATCTAATATCATATTTCTTGTTTTAAGATGTTTATTTGAAGAAACACCATATTTTTCTTTGCTTGCTTTTATTAAAGCCAACCTTGCAGCGGTTGGAGCAGGATTATTATCATCGAATAAATGAATAAATCTCCATGAACTAATAACAAGCTCTGCTGATAGTGCATCATTATTCATTTCCTGGCTAAAATCCCATAATGCACCGCCTATTGCTGAGATATTATGGGAAATCTTACAATATTTGATCTTATTTTGAACATCACTACAGCTTTGTTCTTCTTCGATAATATCTTCACAATCACATTCATTATATTTTTTACCATACTTATAATTATTATCAAGGTCACCATATTCACCTATTGAATTAGAAGAAAAATACATTCTTGGAATAAAACTTGCATATGCTTCATTCAAATGCCACCACTCCCCTTCTGGTTTTACTTTTCCTCCTTTTCCTACTTTCCCATATTTAACATTATGTTTAGAAATTATTGGAATGTATCTACCATGAGTATATTCATGAATAAAAGTACTAAAATCGATATAACCAACATACATAGTTTCATCATAGAAAGTTCCACCAACTATAGTATTCTCATCAGATAAATCCCCTAATGATTTATCACAGAGTTTAATTTTTAATATAGGTACTTTTAATTTAGTCAGACCATTACTTAGTTGCTTTGTCCATCCTAAAAGATCTGCAAATTGCTTGTAAAACTCAATTGTTTCATAACCATAATAATAGGCTGAAACCTGATCAAATTTTAATCTTTCAGTTATTGGGTTGTATATAAAAATATTGTTAGGAGAATTAATCGTATTTGATGTGCCATCCTGACAATAATTTATTACTTTAATAGCATCTGCGTTTAAAGTGCCATCCCCTTCAAGCCCATTTAATCCTACTAATATTAATTCTCCATTTTTTGTTCCATATTCTTCTTTATAAACAATTGCCTGGAATTGTTTTGCATTATCTTTTGTCTTTTGTACATCATAAAATTTATCTCCAAAACAGACACCATTGGAACAATCAGAATCATCTATATCAATTAGTTTATCATCATCATTATCTTTACCATCACAACATATCTCAAATACTTTCAGAGCATTAATAGTTTCTAATTTATTATCAGAAGTATGAAATAAATAATCTGCAAATGAAGCTCTTTTATCTTTTTTCCCCCTATATGCTTCTCCTGCTAAATCATCATAAAAATAACCAGAAATTGACAATACAACCAAAGCTACAAGAAGTAATGCAATAATATACATATAACCATAATCTTTCTTTTTTTTAGGCATATGTAAATATATCTAGAATACATCATATATATAGTTTATTGTTAATGTTCAAAGAATCCATCTAATGTTCTTTTTAAAAATCTATCAGCTCTTAAAAGCAATGAATTTGTCAATTTAGTTACTATTGGAAGTTGTTTTCTAGATTTAACAAATTGAGAAACAAAACTATCAACCAATGATTTATCTTGTTTTACAATTTCAAATATCATTGAATCAAGATCATTCATTTCAACCTGAACTCTCCTAGTATAATTAGAATTAGGGATATCGATACATTGATAACCAAAATCATTTTTAGAAATTTCATCACCTAAAGTAATTTCACTTTCAAAAACATGCCTAATTTTATTATCAGCTATATTAAAAACAAAATATTTTAATGGAGAACCAGTACTAGTAAGCTCAAATCTATGAAATAGATGAGTAATACTTTGACCAACAGAATAAGGGTTAGATGGACCAATAAGAGAGACATACTTAACCCCATCATGCTCTTGATATCCAATAGAAAATTGACCAATACCCAAATAACATTTACTAGCTACATTTATTTCTAAATCTAAATCAAATATTTCAGTGTTAGTTTTATGATCTGCTTCAACCAAAGGAAACATAGGACATGGATCAACTACTAATCCTGATTCAGTCCTTAACCAATAATGCAAGACAAACAAAGATAAGCAATCCTTGCCTTCTTCAACTTTTGAATCAATACCATGTTTAGATAAAATATTTCTTGCTTCATAAGAACCTGATAAACAATCATAATAACATTCTCTTTCTTTTGAAGAAGGAAAAACAATTGCCCCAAATCGAGAAAACTTTAATCCAGATTCAACTTGGCTTCTAAAACCATATTCTCTAGCATCTCTCCATTCTTGAATTTCTTTTAAAGCATAATCTAATTTAGTTGGCATAATAACCTCCAAAGATTACCTCTTTTAAATTAATAATAAAAGAATAAGAATTAAAACTTCTTAAACTTGCTAACAGTATCAATTAAATCAACATGAGCAAGGAATAAAGCTCTACAACAATATCTTTCTAATCCCAAATCATCCATAACTTTTTTACGGTCTTCGCCATCTTCAACTCTTTTACAAAAAGATTCCCATAACTGGGCAACTGGTTTTCCACATGACATGCATCTGATTGGAATCATCATTTTCTGTTCACCTGTAGGATTTTTGCCTTCTTGCTCTAGCTTTAGAATCACCAGGCTTACAAGGTTCTTTTCTTCTTGTATCAGCAATTAATAAATGTCTATCATATTCTAAAAAAGCAGTTCTTAATGCATCGCTTTTTGAAAATTCAACTAATCCTTTTGCAATTGCTAATCTTGCTGCTTCTGCTTGAGATATTTGACCACCACCATGAATTTTAACAGAAATATTTACTTTTGAAGCAAATTTTTCCCCAATTAATAATGGTTCCATAATTTTCATCCTTGCTAATCTAGGTTGAAGATGATCTAATAATAAATTATTAATCATGACAATACCTTTACCTGGTTTTAGTGTTGCTCTTGCAATTGCTCTTTTTCTATTTCCTGAAGTTTGAACTGCTTTCATAATTTACCACCTAGATGTTTAGCAATATCTTTTAAATAAACATATTTAACATTTGGGAGTTTTGAAACACTTGCATCCCCAATTAATTCTAATTTTTGTGATGAAAATTTATCAGGAACTCCAATATGACACATAATTCTCTTAAAAGCTTCTTTTCCTCTTTCTTTTTTATAAGGCAACATACCACGAATAGCTCTTCTAAAAATCCTGTCACTTTGTTTAGGAAAATAAGGACCTTTTAATGGGATACCTCTGTCTAGTTTTTGCTTAAAATCAGCTAAAACTCTTACTTTTCTCCCTGTTACAATAGCATTCTCGCAATTAACAATATTAATTGATTCTCCTAATAAGGCTTTCTTTGCTGCAACTGCAGCAATTCTTCCCATGACTGAATCTGTTGCATCAATAATCATTTTTATTTCTCCATTTAACCTAAAATTCTTACACCCTTACCTTTAGGATTTAATTTCAATAATTCATATATAGTTAAAACTTTACCATTAGCATTAGTAATTTTATTTTTTGCTTCACTTGAAAAATTAAAAGCTGCAACATTAACTTTATGATCTAGTTCACCAACACTTAATACTTTTCCAGGAACAATAACTGTTTCCTCAGGTTTAGTAAACTTATTAATTTTATACAAATTAACAGTAGATCTTCTTCTAGTTGGTTTTTCAAGGTCTGAAGCAATTCGTTTCCAAACTTTTACATTCTCCAAACTAGATTGTTTCTTTAATTCCTCTACTAATTTTATTAATTGTATGTTTGATTTCATTTTTATTATTATAATTTTGTTAATTATTACCTATTATTCAGTTTCTTTAATTTTTTCACTGAATGTATCAAGTGCTTTGTCGAATACTGACATTGCTTTGTTAATTATTTCTTTTGCATTTAATTGTCCCCAAGCTTCAACATAAAATATGAATGTATCTTTTTCTGGTTCAACTGTTACTTCACCTTTACATGAATCAACACATGCATTACATAATGTACATTTCATCAAATTATCATTATTTAATGTTAATTTATTACCTTTGAAACTGAATATCTCAACTGGACATTGTTCAGCAACTTTCTCAGCATTTTCAAAACTGTTTTTAACAATCTTAATATCAGGTTTATGTTTATAATATACTAAACCAGGTGACCATTTAATATGTTCTTTTCCAACACCCATAGATGCAACTGCCACAAATTCAATTTCCTGATCTTTAAGCAATTTTACAATTGGAGTTTCTGGAAATACTGGTTGAACTTTTGGATCTGCACTTTTTAATTCTGATCCATAAACTGTTTTAGGTCCCTTTGCTTTAAGTGTAATTTTTAATTGACACTGTGAACATCCTACACCCTTGCACTTGCAATCTTGAGGAAGGTTATAACTTTTAATATCAGTTGTTAAAGGCATTAATCCTAGACGATGAGCAATAATTTCATCATATAATGCAGAGGAGTTTTTTCTAAATTCTACATCTTCAATTGCCAATGTAGGAACCTTATTAATCATGTATCTTCTTAATGAGTTTACAAAAGCAGGTTCAACACCCTTTAATATAAAACTTAATCTTGTTAAGTCTTTATTTTTTTCTAGTAATCTAATCTCCATTTTATACTCTCCTTCCTCGCTTTCCGCCTTTTTTACGACAACCGTCGTGAGGTATTGGAGTTGTGTCTTCAATAATTCCTATTTTTAATCCCATTCTTGCTAATGCTCTTACAGCTGCTTGAGCTCCAGGACCAGGATTTGTTGGACCATTATGGCCACCCCTTGATCTGATCTTAACATGAATAGCATTAATTCCTCTTTCTTTAGCAGTTTCAGCTGCTTTTTTTGCTGCAGTCATTGCAGCAGTTGGTGAACTTTCCAACCTATCAGCCTTAACAACCATACCACCACTACATTTTGTAATTGTTTCACAACCTGTAATGTCAGTAATATGAATTATAGTATTATTATATGATGCATAAATATAAGCAATACCCCATCTAAGAGGTCCTCTATCCCTAAATCTTCTTTCTCCACCGCGATTATCAGGTCTTCCCCTATTATCAGGCCTTCTATCTCTATTATCAGGTCTTTTATCCCTGTTATCAGGAATTTTACCTTTGATTTCAGGTTTAGGTACACCTGTTGGTTTTGGTGCATCTGTTGGTTTTGGTGCATCTGTTGATTTAGGTGCTGGTTTTTCTTCGGTCATTTTACTTACCTATTGTTTTTTCTTCAACAAATCTTTCAGGATGTTCGTTATTTGTTAGTGCTGAAGAAGATGTATAACAAAGTTGAGCTTCTTCTTCGATTGTAACTAAATAATTAGGAGATGTAACTTTTTTATTACCAATACTAATATGTCCATGAGCAATAAATTGTCTTGCTTGTTTCAATGATCTAGCTAAATTTTTTCTTACAGATAAGGTTTGCAATCTTCGTTCACAAAAATCTTTAATAGTTAATGATAAAATATCATCTATTTGACCACCTTGTTTAATTAATCCTAATCTGATTAATTTATCAATTAGATTTTTCTTTTCTAATTCAGCTTGTTTAGTAGAAACAACAATAGAGGTTTTAGCTTGTTTTGCAAAATTTTTTAATAAACTTGAGATTTTCCAAATTTCTTTCTTATTCTTAAAGCCATATTCTTTAGTTAGAGTTTTCTCTAAACCAATCCTATCCTTATTCCAGGGATGTGGTGGTGTACTATATTTTTTTCTTGCTTTTTTTGGATCGCCCATTTTATCTCACTTATTTACCTTTCTTACCTGCTTTTCTTTTTACTCCTTGTACTTTCCCTTTATTTCTTCTAAAATTAGATTTTGTTCTTTGGCCCCTACATGGCAAACCAAACATGTGCCTAGTGCCTCTGTAAGCTTTAATCTTTTTCATTCTTCGAATATCATTTTCTTGCGTAAATTTAAGATCACCCATAACTAAATGTTTATCTTCACCAGTAACATAATCATTTCTTCTATTTAACATCCATTTAGGAGATCCACTTGTTAAAGGATCTTTAATGCAAGAATTTAGTGATTCAACTTCTTTTTCATTTAATTTTCCAGCTTGCTTGTCATTATCAACCTTTGCTAAATGACATAACATATTAGCAAACATAAAACTAACTCCCTTAATCTTTTTAAGAGCTTGAGCTATTCCCTTACTACCATCTAAATCAGTATTAGCTACCCTTATAATGTGTTTATAGTCTTGATTTTCTGCCATTTTATTTATACCACAGAAAGCACGTAGAAGTTGAAATTCAACAACCCTAAATACGCTTTCACTCGGGCTAATGTTAGCTTGGAGTTGGGGGTCATTTATAAATGTTTTGGAAATATTTATCTGTTATTGTCAATTTACATATGTTATAAGTATTGAACTGCCAAATAATGGTTTTCTTCATAAGAAATAAATGTCTAGTGCCCTATATGGCCACTAATTACAGAATTATGGGTCCTAAGAGCTTAATGAGGCTTCCACTAGACATGTTGATGTGAAGTTTATAAAGACAAACCATTTACGCAGTTTCACAAAGGAAACTAATTGATGTAATATGACACTAAACAATAAACAAATCAAAAATTTAAAAAAAGAAGACCTTGCATATTGGATTGGAGTAGTTCAAAGTGATGGTTATTTTAAAAAACAATTTGTAAAAAGCTTAAAGGTAAAAAGATATTATATAGTTCTTGGAGTTGGAGAAAAATCCTTACCTATGCAATACAAATTTATAAAAATTTCACAAAAAATCTTCAAGGTTAAAGGAAGTATGTTCATTTCATTGACATACAATAAATTTAAGAAATATGAATATAAATTTGGTTGTAAAAACTTACTTAAGACTTTCAATTTACTTGACATAAAATTTTCAGAGCCAGTAACACCACCAAAATGGGTTTTAAATAAACATAGCTTGTTTGGTGCATATTTGGCAGGAGTTATCGACGCTGATGGCGACATCAGAATCACTCGACCAAAATACCCACAATGCCAAATTAGAATTTCAACTAAAGAAAAACCAATAGAGTTGATAATTGGTATGAAAAAACATATGACTTGTGCTGTAAATAATAGATTTGGAGATAGAACATATATTGGTAGGTACTTTGTTACTGAATTCAAAGTTTCAAAGAAAAATTATAACTTTATTAATAACTATTTAATAAACCATTTAGCATTAGAGTACAAAAAGAATAAAATTAACAATTTTTTAAGAAAAAAAGAAGGGCGATGGCCGGGACTTTCATTCCTAAGGAATTAAATCCCTAATGATTTTTGAATTTCCGAGATGTGCAATGATGCAACATCTTCCCGGACAAGGGGATAGCTGCTCACTCAGCAAAGATTGTACGAGTAAGTGCTCTTCCCTACTGGTTATCCACAGTCCCCTATGCTAACCAGATTACATTACCATCGCCATGATTTAGGTTAAAAACTGCTCTTTACTTATAAATATTACTTTTTGGACAACATTTATAAAGGTGCTAATAGTTCTGAATATTTATATAGCGGGGTAGGGCAGCCAGGAGTGCCCGTTGGGCTCATAACCCAAAGGTCAGTGGTTCAAATCCACTCTCCGCTATAATTTTTCTTAAAATTTTATTAAAATAAACCAAAAAAAACCTTTCTCATTCAAAACCTTTAAAAACATCCTAGATTTCTATCCTTTTCATGCGTCGCGGTGGCACAATCTGGTACTGCGCAGGATTGCTATCAATCATTGTTAGATAATCCTGCAATTATTGCGTGAAGATCCTGTTGGCTTCGGCCTATCTGGGTTCAAATATCCCTTGGGGAGACTTCAAATTCCCAGGATTTGAAAGTCCCAGCCGCGACGTTTTATTTACCTTTCAACAATTCATCAAAGTGTACATTCTTCTTAACAAACTCATAAGGTTTAGATAAATGTTTAGAAGTAAACTCATAAGGTTTCTTATAGTGCTTTTTAACTTGTTTATATGTAAAATCTAGACTTCCAACAGCACTTACAACCATACCTGATAATGGTCTTACAGCAACTAACTTAAAAAACAAAACATGAACATCTGCTGGTTCTACTTTTCTAACTTCCTTAAACCTATTCATATAAACAGCCATAGCTGTAAATCTTAAGATTGCAGATATCAAAAAAATCATTTCATAGTTTGAATTAATCATAAAACCAATTCCTTTTGCAGGAAAAACATTTGAAAGAAATGCCCCAATCATACTACCTACAAATACTGCAATACCCCATGCAAGATTATAGAATGCAACCCCTCTTGCTCTTTTTTCTGGTGAAACAGTATCAAATATAAAATTAGAACTTGCTAAATTATATCCGCTCCAAACAAAACCAGACAAGCATTGTACAAAAATAATAAAATAAAAGCTATGATTAATTACCCATAAGAGTGGAATTAGTGGTATTAACAATCCACAAACAATCATTATTTTTTTATTTCCAAACACATCTGCATTTCGTCCCCAATATAACATAACTAAAAATGAAGAAACAGTAGCTGCTGACAATGCAATTGTTAATTGTAAATAACTAAAACCAGCATTCAATAATAAAAAAGGAACAAAAAAAGGAGAAGCAATATTAACAACAAATTTAAATATTGCATTAAAATTAACAAATCTTCCAAAATTTGTCTCTTTCATTGATCTCATAAATTGTATAATATTGTATTTTTTCTTAAGTGCAATTTTATATTTTGGTTCATAAATCTCTTTCATGTATTGATAAGAAATAAGTCTTGCGATACAAGCAACTGAAAATAAAATCCCAAAACCAATCCAGATATTAATACCTTCAAATAAACTTAAGATTAAACCTGCAATAACAACACTTGCAAAAGCAACACTTCCTGTAATTTTATTTCTTAATCCAAAATATCTCCCTCGTTCATTCTCTTTTACAATATCTCCCATCAAACTATTCCATGCTGGGATTGTCATTGCTTCTAAAACATAACTTACTGTTACAAAAAATATCAAAAAGATTAAACTAAATCCGTGACTATATTTCTGAAATAGGATAGGAAGCAAAAATAATGGCAACCAATTTAGAGCTTGTAAAAGAATTGCTTTTAAAATAATCTTCATCCTTTGCCCAGTATAATCAGTGATTTTTGCAGCATATAACTGAAAAATACTACTAATTAATGTGGGTAAAGAATTCAAAAATGCAAGATGTGTATTTGTTGCACTCAAAGCAACAGCAAATGTAGACAAATAATCCCTACCAAAACCATTCATAACTGAGTAAGCAGAACCATCCTTTATAGAATATTTCAAACTTTCATTTGTAGTCTTTTTATTAATTCTTTTTACATTTCTCCAAAACTTTTGCTTTTTTAGAAATTCTTGCATAGATTTTTTTAGATAACGGTACTATATATAGATTTCTATGAAAAATAATATGTTTAGAGAATAATATTTAGATGACAATATATTTAAATAACTATACCAAATATATATTAAAAACATTAAAAGAGGCATTATTATGAAAATTATAAAAAAATACATTATTTTTGCATTTTTTCTAATATTTATTAGCAATGTAGCTGCTTCTAACACCCCTTATGAAAATTGGAACATTGTTAGTGATTCATTATTATTAGATTTCAAAGTTAAGACAGATATTACTGTTGAACCAAAAAGTAATGATTTTTTAATTAAAAATATTAATTTAAGTTTAAGTTTTTTCCCAAGAAATGACTATAGACAGGATAATGTGGTATTTCAAGTAACTCCAACAGATTATCAAAAAGGTGAAAATTTAATTTTTAACTGGCAAGACCCTCAAAAAGATAAATATCAGGTGAAAATTGATTCTAATATTAGAACAATAAATATTCCAAAAAAGATAGAGGAAAAAATAAAATTCCCAATAGCAACTATTCCGGAAGAATATAAACTATATTTAGAAGAAACAGAATTAATGGATTATAATAATGAAGCAATTATTGAATTAGCCACAGAACTTGCAGAAGGTGAAGATGATTTATATGAAACTGTTTTTAAAATTGCAACATGGACTAATGAGAACATAAATTATTCCTTAGACACATTAACCGCAGATGCTTCTTTGCCAGCATCATGGGTTTTAGAGAATAGAAGAGGTGTTTGTGATGAATTAACTAATTTATTTATTTCATTAGTTAGGACATTAAATATTCCTGCAAAATTTGTTGCAGGTATTTCATATACTGAATCTGAATTATTCACAGAAAACTGGGGCACACATGGTTGGGCAGAAATTTATTTCCCAAGTTATGGATGGGTTCCTTTTGATGTTACTTATGGACAGATGGGAATAATTGATCCAACCCATATTAAGCTTAAAGAAAGTTTTGATTCTGATAAAACATCAACATCATTTGAGTGGCTTGGTCATGAAGTAGGGATTAGTTCATCAGGGATTAAAATGGACACAGAAATCATAGATTATGGTAATCAAATGTCTGAGAGAGTTAAAATAACAAATTCATTAACAAAAGAGATGGTAGGATTTGGATCATATAATTTATTACATGCTAGAATTAAAAACTTAAATAATTATTATTTACCAATTAGAATTAGTGTTTCAAAAACACAACCAATTAATGGTATAAATCCATTGGAAATAATTGATCCATTGAATAAATACGTTTTATTAAAGCCAAATGAAGAAAAAACAGTATATTGGCGTGTAAAAATTGCAAAAGACCTACCAAAGATTAATGTTTATACGTTCCCAATATTAGTTTATACTAGTTTTAATGAAACATCAATGATAAATCTAAAAGCTAAATTTGGAGAAACGACATTAAGTCATAAAGATGTTCAAGAATTACTAGAGGCACTAACACAAAAAGAGCAAAAAGTTTATTCTAAAAAAATAAGTATGAATTGTAATAGTGAGAGAAAAAATTATTATATCTCAGAAGACGTAAATATTAAATGTAGTTTAAAGAACAATGGAAATACTAATATAAAAGAGCTTGATGTTTGTTATGATTCCGATTGTAAAAAAATAGAATTAAAAATTTCACAACAAAGAGAAATAACATTTACAAAACAAAAAAAAGAAGGATCATATGATGCAGTTATTACTGCAAAAAATAATGAAATTTCAAAAACAGCAACAGTTGAGTTTATAGTTGAAGAAAAACCAGTTTTAAAAATCAAAGAAACAATTTTTCCAGAAACAATAATATTTAGCAAACCATTTGATATTAAGTTTACTGTTGAAAAACAAAGTAGTTCTAGCCCAATTAATATTTCTATAAAATTATTTTATAATTTTGGTCATGAAGAATGGAAGATGGAAACATTTACCCAAGATAGAGATTTTGAAATTACAATCCCAGGTTATCAGTTAGCATCAAAAACTAATGAATTTAAAATTTTAGTAGAATATTATGATAAAGACAATACCAGGTATGAAGTAGAAGATATATTAAAAATAGAAGTTAAAGATTTAACAATAAAAGATAAAGCAATTTTATATTTCAATAGAATCAATAGTGATTCAAAATTAGCAGGCATAATTGGGGGAGTAATTATTGGATTAATCATATTATTTGGAATAATTAATATTGTTAATAAAAAAAAGAAATAAGTGAAATATTCTAAAAGACTAGAATTTAAACATAGATAATAATTAATCAATAACTTTTTATAGTCAGTTCTATTATCATATAAACATGATAGAAAAGACAGAAAAAATAATACCAGATAGTTCTATTTTAATAGAAGCATGGTTATCTAAAAATAGTTCTAAAATAAAGATTAAAGAAATAATTATACATGAAGCACTTCTTCAAAAACTGGAATACTTGGCTAATCAAAACAATGCAATTGGTGCACTTGGCATTGATGAGATCTCAAAATTAAATAAATTTGCAGAAGTTAAATTTTCAGGTATGAAATTAAGATTAAATGAGCTTGAAAAGATATCAATGGACAATATTGATATTATGGTAAAAGAACTTGCATTAGAAGAAGATGCAACATTAATAACAGCAAAAAAAACAATTGCCAAGGCTGCAATTGCAAAAAATATTAAATTAAAACATATTGAACCACCAAGCAAGGGGAGAAAAATTAAGCTTGAAAAGTATTTTGATACCACAACAATGTCTGCTCATTTAAGAGAATCTGTCTTGCCATATGCAAAAAAAGGAATGCCAGGGAAATGGGAGTTTAAAGCTGTTGGAAAGAAAAAATTAACACAAGAAGATATTCAAGAGATTTCCAGAGAAATTATTGAAGAATCTAATTTTAGAAAAGATGGATTTATTGAAATTGAAAGGCCTGGCTCTACAATTGTTCAGCTTGGCAAATATAGAATTGTTATTACTAAACCTCCATTTTCAGATGGATGGGAAATCACAGCAGTACGACCTGTAAAAAAATTAAACTTAGAAGATTACAAATTATCAGATAAATTAAAAGAAAGAGTTGCAGAACAAGCTGAAGGTGTCCTAATTGCAGGATCACCTGGTATGGGTAAGACAACATTTGCAGCTGCATTAGCAGAATTTTATGGTTCTCAGGAAAAGATTGTAAAAACAGTTGAAGCACCAAGAGATTTAGTCTTACCAGATAATATTACACAATATGCAATTAGCCATGCAGATACACAAGAAATCCAAGATATTTTATTACTTTCAAGACCAGATTATACTTTTTTCGATGAAATGCGTAATACAGATGATTTTAAATTATTTGCAGATTTAAGATTAGCAGGTATTGGTTTTATTGGAGTTGTGCATGCAACAAATCCAATTGACGCTATCCAAAGATTTGTTGGAAGAATTGAATTAGGTGTTATTCCGCAAGTAATTGATACAGTTATTTTTATCAAAAATGGACAATTACACAAAGTCTTAAGCCTAAAAATGCTTGTTAAAGTTCCATCAGGCATGACAGAAGCAGATTTAGCAAGACCAATTGTTGTTGTTACAGATTTTGAAACCAAAAAACCAGAATATGAATTATATAGTTATGGTGAAGAAACAGTTGTTGTTCCAGTTAATGATCAACAACAAAAATTAAGTGCAGCTAAAAATTTAGCAACCCAACATTTGAAAAGTATACTTAAAAAACATCTAAATGAATATGAAGTTGAAGTTATAGACGATAACAAAGCAGTTATTTATGTTCCTGAACAAGATATTCCAAAAATAATTGGAAAGCAAGGTAAGAACATAAATGAACTTGAAAAAAATGTTGGAATTAAAATTGATGTTAAACCAATATCTGAACTAAAAAGCAGTGGAAGTAATAATGAAGAAGGGGAAGTTATAGAATATAATTCATCAATTGGCAAAAAAAGCATTATTTTTGACACTGATCCAAAGCATGTTGGCAAAGAGGTTGATATTGTTGTAAATGGTGATTATTTATTAACAGCTAAAGTAAGTAAAAAAGCAAGAGTTAAAGTAAGAAAAGATAATAAAATCGGAAAAATCATTGTTGATGCAATTAACATAGGAGAAGAAGTTGAATTAGTATTAATAAATCAATGAATAGTTTAAATTTTATATAAAATTACTTCTAATAAAAGCTAAACAATATAAGATATAACAATAACTCAAAGTTTAAATTTAAGGAATTGTTTAATCAAGCTGTCCTATATCCTTTAACTAATTTCAAATCATGATTTGAAGAAAGCAAGAGTTATTAAGCTTGATTTAACAATAAACCATATAAATAAGTAATATATCTATCTATATACAATGTTAGACGTAAAATTAATAAGAGAAAATCCAGAAATAGTAAAGGGAGATCTTAGAAAAAGAAAAGATACAGAAAAGTTAAAGTGGATTGACCAGCTAATTAAGCAAGATAAAGAATGGCGTGCTTTACAATACAAGGTACAAGAGTTAAAAAAAGAGAAAAATAAACTAACAATAGAAGTATGTAAATCAAAAAAAGCTAAGAATGAAAAACAAGCTATTGAACTATTAAAAAAAATACCCGTAATTGATAAAAAAATTCAAAAGATTGAAAATGAGCAAGAAAAATTAAAAGATGAAATAAATTTCTATTTAATGCGTTTGCCAAATATATTACATGAATCTGTTCCCCAAGGTGAGGGCGAAGATGGCAATCAAGTTGTTGAACATCATGGTAAAAAGCCAACATTTAATTTCAAACCAAAAAGTCATGTTGATATTCTTGAAAATTTAGATATTGCAGATACAGAAAAAGCTGCAAAAATTGCAGGTAGCAGATTTTATTTTCTAAAGGGAGATTTAGCATTATTAGAAATGGCATTACAGCGTTATGGAGTAGATTTCATGTTAAAAAAAGAATATCAACTCCTTGCAACACCATTAATGATGAATAAAAAAGCCTATGAAGGAGTAACTGATTTAAGTGATTTTGAAGATGTTATGTATAAGATAGAAGATGAAGACCTATACTTAATTGCTACATCAGAACATCCCTTAACTGCTCAATTTATGAATGAAATTATTGAGAGTAAACAATTACCAATAAAATTAGCAGGAATTAGCACTTGTTTTAGAAAAGAAGCTGGAAGTCATGGTAAAGATACAAAAGGAATTTTTCGTGTGCATCAATTTAATAAAATCGAACAAGTTATTGTTTGTAGTCCAGAAAAAAGTTGGGAAACACATGAAGAATTAATTAATAATGCAAAAGAATTTTTTATAAATTTAGGAATACATTTTAGAATGATGAATATTTGCACAGGAGATATTGGAACAGTAGCTGCTAAAAAATATGATCTTGAAGCATGGATGCCTGCTCAAGAAACATATAGGGAAATAGTTTCTTGCTCTAATTGCACAGATTATCAAGCAAGAAGATTAAAGATAAGATATAGGGGAAAAGATAAGGATGGGAAAGAAATTAAGATAATCCCACATACACTTAATAGCACTTTAGTTGCAACTGGACGTGCATTAGTAGCAATCATAGAAAATTACCAAGATAAAGATGGTAATGTACACATTCCAAAGGTTTTATTACCTTATATGAATGGAATTAAAGTTATTAAGAAACAAAAATAAGTAAAAATCAAAAAAAGAGGTAAAAATGAGTATCCATGGATTAGTATTTATCATAATTGGTGCATTTGTCCTAATTATTTCTTTTTTTCGAGAACAATTAATCTTTTTTAGATATGTTGGTGGTTTATTCTTGATATATGGGACATTTAAATTAGTATTTAAGTTAATTACAGGAGCTAATTCAAAGAAAGAAGCATTACAGATGCAATCTAACTATCAACAAGGATTAACACCACAACAAATGCAACAACAAGCACAATTAAGACAGCAACAAACTAATAAAAACCAACAACCAGTTTATAGAACCCAAACATTCAAATGTAGATGTGGCAATGATGTTTACCCAAATAATAGATTCTGTAGTAATTGTGGATTTAGATTCAGATAATTCTTAAATTACATTATATAACCTAACAGCGTTGATTAATAAATAAAGGGCATTTAGAAGCCAATACATTTAAAAATAATACTTCATTCTTTTACCATATGGTTAATATAAAAACCCATAAGCATGTATTGATGTTAGGAGATTTACATTTAGGTGATATTAACTTTAATCTTGAAAAAGAGTTAATTGAAGTTATTAAGAGTAAGAAATTTGATTGTATAATAATTGGTGGAGACACATTTGATACATGGAGAGGAATAAGTGTAGAAGAGTTAATAGTTAAGTACAAAAAGATTTTTTCATTATTAAAACAAAAAAAGAATGTAATTTTTCTAAAAGGCAACCATGATACTAATTTAGATGAATTAGAAAAAAGTGGGTTCATTGTAAAAAACCATTATAATTATTTAACATCTAGAAAAAAGAAAGTTAAAGTATTACATGGTCATGAGTTTGATAAATATAGAAATTATTTTGAAATATTAGGGAAAATCACATCATATGCAGAAGAAAAGATTAATAGGATATTAAAATGGTTCCATATCCCTATTGCATTAAGAGTTGTAAGATTGTGGTTTGGCCTAGACAGACCAACAATTTGGTTAGCCCTGAGAAGAAAGCATTATATTTATTCTGATACAGATTATTTAATCTTTGGTCATACTCACACACCTATGTATGGAACAATGAAAGGAATTAGATATTACAATTGGGGAAGTTGGCAGCGTGATCGTGGTTATAGACCAAGTTATGTAATTAACAAGGAAAATGATTTTAGAATTGAATTTTTACATATCAAAAAAAGAAAATTAATCTTACACTTCATTTCTATACTAAGTAATATAAAAGAGAAATATACTAAAAAAAATAACAAATTAAAAAAGAATTAAGTTAAATTACAAAAATAAACGCTGATAATTACTAAAGATAATATTAGCTGCTTCTTCTTGTTCTATTTTTTTAATATTTGCAATTTTCTTTACAGCCTCAGCAACAAAAGCAGGTTCATTTCTCATTCCAGGGTAAGGAGATAAAAAAGGGGAATCTGTTTCTGTCAAAATTTGTTGTAAAGGAATAGTTTCAACCATTTCCTGAAATTGTTGACTTTTCACAACATTTGTTGGAATTGAAAAATACCAACCACATTCAATTGCTTTTTTAACTAATCTTCTTTTACCACAAAAACAATGTAAAACTACTTTTTTCATTTTTTCATTTTCTAAAAGATTTATTACATCTGCTTCTGCTTTTCTAGAATGTACAATTACAGGTAAGTTTAATTTTTTAGCAAGTTTTAATTGTTTAACAAAAGTTTCCATCTGTAGTTTCATATCAGTCTTATTAGAAACAAAATCAAGACCTATTTCACTAATGGCAATAATATCTTTTTTATTAGTTTCAATAAATTTAAGTTCCTCATCAACATAATTATTGATATCAGTGTTTAATTCTGTACTGGTTTCTCTACTTAGAGCATCCATTGGATATAGACCAAGAGCTGCCTTAACAATATCATATTTTTTAGCAATCTCTAAAGATTGTCTATTAGACTCTACATCAACACCAGCTGTTATTATTGCTTTAACACCTGCATCTTTTGCTCTTTCGATTACTTCATCTAAGTCCTTAAAATCTTTCCAATGTAAATGTGCATGTACATCTATTAGTATCATAGTCCTGATAGAAACCCAATTCATATAAATACTTTTTCAAGAATAATAGAAAAATTAAGTAGTATATTAAAATTAATTAAAACCAATCATAAAAAATCAGTCTCAACATTTAAACAATCAATTGTTGGATATTCCCTTACAATTGCCACTTTAATTTTAGAATTTATTAATTTAAATTCTTCTACTAATTCTTCTACTACAATTGTTGTTGTTAATAATCTATTTTTAGTTTTATCTAATTTATAATATTTAACAGGCACTTCATTATTTTTTAAGATTGAAATAATATCGTTAACTTGTTCAAGATTACTAAAATAAACCACACCTCTAATCAACATCCCTTCATCATCAATAATATCAAAGGCTTTTGCAGAATTCTTTGCTCTTTTTTTAATTCTATTTCTTAATTGAACATTATCTTTTAATTTACAAGTACAATAATGAACATTTAATTTATAATTTTTTTTAGAAATATATTTTAATAATTTTTTAGATAATTCTTCACTACCCTTAACACCATAACTATATTTATCTTTTGTCTTAAAACCTTTGTCGACGAGTTCACAAGCATTGGTATCACTAATTTCTAATTCATTAAGATTGATAAAATCAACTTTACAATTATTATTTATTTTGTAATTAAAATTTATTTTATCCATATTACAAAGAAAATCAATCATAATTTTATAATTTTTTTCAATATTTGGAATTACTGGAACTTCAACACCAACATCCCAATTAAATTTCTTTGCTAGTTCTATTTTATTCCAAAATTTGTTATTATACAAATCCATATGAAATCGAATCTCATCTAAACCAGCATCAAATAATTTTTTAAGACTTTTTTCAGTTACAAGATTTAAAGGAGTGTAAAGATGTATATGAAATTTCTTCCCAAACTTTTTCTTAAGTTTTTTAATAAACTCAACACTTCTTTCTAGTTTAACTAATGGATCACCTCCAGTAATACCAACACCTTTGCTATTACACAACTTAATTTCTGTAAATAAGTCATCAATTTGTCTTGAAGGCCACTCATTAAAATAAATAACATCCTTATTTTTCTTTTGATCAGAAATGGGACAATAAAAACAATTTAAACTACATTTTCCTGTGATAAATAGTACTGTTTTTTCTCCTTTAACACATTGTTTGCAACCTTTTGCAAGACTACCAATTTTGTAAGAGTCAAATTTTGTTTTTTGTACTTTTTTTACCATTATTTCTTACCAACCATATTTGATTTATAAAATACCAATAATTTTTCTAAAAAATGTTAACAATTAAACAATCAATCTGCTCCACAATAATCATGCCCAGAACAAATTATAACATCATTGTTTCCATCTATTATTTTTTTAAGCTTAGTTAGGCTTTTTTTCATTTCCTCATCATCAGAGTTAGGAAAATCAGTCCTCCCAACACATAAATCAATTCCAGTTTCAATATTACCACCAAAATAAGTATCACCAGTAAACAAAACCTTGGCTTTTTCATACCATAAACAAACACTTCCCCTAGTATGACCAGGCGTATTAATAATCTGCAAACAGTTCATATTAACCAAGGGTTTTAGTTTTTCATCTAAAAACTTCATCCTTGCTAAAATTTCAGCATCTAACACAGTAAATTCTGGATTTTCTTTAAAATCTTTAATTTCTTGTTTAGATGCAAAAAACTCTGCATTTGGAAACATGTCCGTATTCCCAATATGGTCATAATGAAGATGTGTAAAAATAACTTTGTCAATTTTTTCTAGTAAAACAATCTTAGGCAATAATAACTTCAAGACATTAGCTTTCATCCTATTACCAGTATCAATTATGATTTTTTGGTCAAAATCAAGAAAATATAAATTTGAATCTAATCCAAGCTTCCAAATTTTATCTGCAATCTTTTTAAGCATTATCAGTAGTAAACACTACTCATATTTATACTTTACATTTATTATTGCCAATATAAAAATTTAGCGACCCATTTTATAAATTCAGAATAGAACAAAACATTACAAAAAGTATATAAATTGGAATAGCAATATAATACATATGGAAGAAAAATGCATAAAATCATTTGATGGAACAACACTTTTTTACATCCATAAAAAAACAAAAAATCCACATACGATGATTTTTCTACATGGTATTGGAGAAAATTGGACAGTTTGGAGAAAAGAAGTCGAATTCTTCAGTAACAAAGGATATTCAATAATTGCCCTAGATTTAAGAGGACATGGATTATCAGATTGCCCTATTGAAAAAGAAAGATATGACATACATCATTTTAGTGAAGATATACAAAATATTTTGAAAAAAGAAAAAATAAATGAATTTAGTATTATTGGACATAGTTTAGGTGGTATGATTGCATTAAATTATTGTGAAATGTATAAGCAATTACCAAAATCATTGATACTTCTTGATACTGCACATAGATTTCCTTATGAAACCAATCATGAATTTAAACTTAGTCCATATATAGTGCATTTATTAAGGAAATTGGCAGAGAGTGAATACCATTTAGTTAACTATTTCCCACATTTATCAAATAATAGAAATGAGTTAAAGAATTTTAAAGAAAAACATCATATTTTATTTAAGCTATTATATCATACACCACTAAAATGTATTTTCAATTGCGTTGATAGTTTCCATGAATATTCAGACAAGCATATTAAAGATACTGAACAAGTTCTAAAATCATTAAATATCCCTGTATTGATTATTACATCTAAAAAAGATAAAGTAATTGATCCTAAATTTTCAAAAGAACTACATGAATTAATTAAAAAATCAGAATTAAAAATACTTAATCGCAGACACCATAAAATACCAATCCATAAACTAACAGAATTAAACACAAACATTTCCGAATTTCTAACAAAATACAAACTTTAAAACTAATAAAAAATTAGAATTAATGTAAAAGATTATTTTTCCAGATTAGACTATAATCATAGAATAGAAGAGTTTTATTTATTTTCAGTATTGAAAACAAATAAATAAGTAATTTATGAAAAATATAGCGACTACAAAAACAACAAAAAGACAATATCACTACTCCAAAATAACTATTCCAACACATATTTCTATTTATATTAGTTTTCATTACTTAAATAAAATGATTAAAAATATAATAACTACAATTAGTTCATTAGCCATATTATCAACTACGGCTGTTGATGTTAATGCGCAAGAAAACCCAAGATTAAAACCTGAATCAACAAAAATAGAAGACACAGCAATACCTGTAATTTCAGATAGAGCTACAGATAACAAAGGAGACATACAAATTAAAACTAACACCCTTAGTAGAAGAAATCCTGTAAATCGTAGTAATAATAGCGTAAGTAGTATAGATTATGATAACATAAGACAAGCACAAAAAGATAATAATCAATTAATAAAACCAATCACATTACAAAAAGGTTGGAATTTAGATATAATGTTAGAATTTATGATTATACCTAAATTAATGGAATGTGATGCATTAGAAGAAAGATTAGATGTTACAAGAGATGATTTTGCCCCATCAATGGGTGAGGAATTTGGGGATCAATTACAAATTAGTCCAATGTTTGGATCATTAGGATTAGTAACAAGGTTAACATCACCATGGGGATTTACAAATAGAGATCATGTAACATTTTTATTAAGTGCACATTATGCTTCATCTAGTTATTTAGGAAAAATAACAAGTAAAAAAGATTATAATGCAACATTATTAGATGGTGTAATTGAATTAGGGAAAACAACTGCACTTTGGGAACAAAATCTAAACCACCATTTTGCGATTTTAGCAGGAGTTGGTTATGATTGGGATTTAGTAAGAAAACCTAATTTCAAATTAGGAGCTGAACTTAGTGCAAGAGGTGGCCTAGCTTACATGGAATTCTCTACATTATTAGATTTATTTGTTCATGACACAACTCAATTTGAAAAATTTACTTATGAGGTTGCTGCTGCTATTGACGTTTACAAACACAGATTTACAGAATCAGAAGGCAACGCATGGGGTGGAATTGGAAGATTTGAAGGAACATTACAATTTAAAATCTGGAAAGGTATTGCTCTTGATTTAGGAGGTGGTTTTCAAGTCGAAGGCTACCAAGAATTCCATATGAATGTAACAGAATATTCAGGTGGATTTCCTGACCAAAAAGTTAAAGATTATTTAGTAAGAGAAAATCCAATTAATGATAGAGATGATGTTGGAGATATAGATAATAATATTAATCCCATGACAAGAAATGGTTGGTATGCTTTTGTAAGATTAGGTTATACTTTTAGTGGATTATTTGGAGAAAAAGAAATTGAAACAAACAAAGGACCAAGCACATTACTTGTCCCAATAAAATATTTAAATTCAACAACAAATACTTCAACAACAAGACTTCTAAAATAAAGATTCTTAAAATTTATTTTTTAATTTAATAGAATATACTTAATCCAAATACTTATTCTTAATCCTACTAACATTAAACAACTCATGATCGTAATCATGTAGATGTATACGTGGATTAATAATAAACTTATCATTTAAATAAGACTCCTTAAAATCAGAATTAATTTCCATTAATCGTTTCAAGATAATATTATGATAAAGTTGTTTTAAATTATCATTTGCTTTAACACCTTTGTTTAGATGAATCCTAATATTAAAATTAATATTTTCCTTTTTGTCATAATCAACTCCAATCCTAAAACTTTTAGTAGATTTAATTAATTTAGGATGAGAATGAAGACACATTTCAATTTGATGTGGATAAACATTTGCTCCATCTAATGAAACAGTACCATCACTTCTTCCAGTAACATATAAAAATGGGAGTTTAAGAACATCATTTTTAAGAACTTCTTTTGTAATAAGTTTATTACCAAATGTTTTTAGTTTTTTTGCAATTCTTGGTTCATACTTTTCTAATAGTTTAATCATTTCCACATATTTAATTACACCACCTTCATCATGTAAATTATATTTAAGCTTAGGACTTACAACATTTTTATCTAACAAACTAATTTGATATTCTTGTTTACCTTGTTTATTAATATGATTAGTAATATAATGCATTGAGGGATTATATTGAAATAACATAGGTAATTTTTCATGATGTCCAAATAATTCACCTCTTAATTTTTTATTTTTACTAGCTACCCTTCTTATTAATTGAGAAAAAGGGGTTTCAAAACCAATACCAATATCAATATCACTTGCACCATAAGAACTAATTACTTTAGCACTTTTTTTCAAATGACTTTTAACATAATCAGTCCATTCTAAAATAATTCCTTCTCCACCTGTAACAACATCAATGTTATAATCTTTCCAATTAATTTTTCTTTTACCTTCATCCAACATATGTTTAATAAATGGGGGATAACCAGCAATAATATAATTATATTTTTTACCAAAAGTTTTTAATGTTTTAATAATATTTTCTACATTTGTATCTGTGTTTTTTACAAGACAATAATGTTCCATAATCTCACAAAATTTAACACCTGTTGCCCAAGGTCCTGTTGACCATGCACTTAATACAATATAATCTTTATTATCTGAATCAAAAATATAATTAAATTCAAATTTTGCAGCCTTAAACAACATATCCTCTTCTTTTACTGATCTAATCCAATTTGTTGGGTTTCCTGAGCTACCAGAACTTTCATCAATATTTCCCTTAAATGGTAGCTCTCCAAATAAACATCTATCCTCATAGCTATATTTTTTAACATAATTCTTTTTATTTGTCTGTGGCACTAATTTTTCATAATCTTCAAAAGTTTTGATATCATTAATATTAATTTTATTATTTTTTAAAAAGTTTTGATAAGCAGGAACATGTTTAACTGCATGTTTAAACACAGCCATAACTTTTTTCTTAGAAATTTCCTCTAAAACTTCAGGATTTGATTTAGTAACTAAAATTTTAGCTTTTTTAAAATCATTCATAAGAATAGATTCAAATCTAGTTAACATTGATACAGGTAATAATTTCACCAACTTTTTCATTGTGTTTATTTATAGATACATCTTTATATAAAGATTGTGGTGAATAGTGGTTGTTAGAATATATATTTTCAATAATGAAAATAAATAAATATATAATAAAGTTTATATATAGATATACATAACTACATTAGGTTGGTTACCATTAATGTGTGACAAACAATATAGTGACTTGGTGATAATATCGCAGAAACAACAATTGATTTTTCAAATATTGTAGTTGATAGAGTTAGGTCTGAAAATAGAGTAAGTGTTAGTTATCTTTGTGGAATGTTTGCGACATACAAAAGCAAAGGAAAAGATGATTTGGAATTACTTCTTAAAGAGATTATGGAAAATAATGTAAGAGATGGATTAATGCCTTTTAAAGAATTTGAAGCAATAGTTACAAATGCAACCCAAAGCATTGATGCAATTTTATACCATGTTATTAAAGAAAAAATAATCCAAGAAACCGGATTACCAAGAGATGAATTATCTTATTTGGCAGGTTATAGAGGAATGTTAGGGGATCCAATGTTTAAAGATAAAATACACTTAGCCCCTGTTAATTTTATGTTTGATCAGTTTACAAAACTAAATGCAGACAAAAATAATGTAGTATATGGTAATTTACTTAATAAAGAAAAAAAAAGAAAATTAGGAAAAAAATTAATGGTCAGACATATAGAAAGAGCCTGCACATTAGAATATTTGCAAGCATTGAGAGATCACTTTCCTGTTGAAGTTATTAATCAATTATTAGAAGATGATTGGTATACAACAAAAGGTGCATGGAATGTTTCAGGAGAAGCAAAACAAGACAATATAGAAATATCTGGTTTTTTAGATTTAGATCAATATACAGAGAGAGAAAGAGCAGAATCAATTTTACTTAATCCTAGACTTGACACTGAACAATACAAAAAAGCAAGTGAAGGATTAAGATTTGTCTACACATTAAATACAATAACTCATTTAGATTCAGGGTGGAGAGATAAATTAGGAGATTACATGCACCCAATAAGAACAAAGCAAGAATCCAGAACATTACTTGCAAGTTTGGATGCAAGTGCATCATTTAAAGATGAGATTATTGACTTAGCTGTAAAAAGAGAAGATGAATCACGAAGAAGAATACAAGATGCAGAAGCACACGCAAATGAAGAAAAAAGATTAAGAGTAGTTGCAGAAGATGCAAGAGATATTGCAATAGTAGCACAAGGAGAAGCAGAAGCAGCAAAAGAAAGATTAATAGCCTCTGAACAAAAAAGTGCACATAACACAGGTAACTTCTTAGGAACAGTCTCAGCACTTGCTGAAGACCTGTACAAAAGACTCTCAGAAGGAGTAATTGATACAGGTACACAAGAACTTTCAAGAACAGTTTATGCATTAAACCAGTTATTACAAAGACAGAATCAAGCAAAGCTTGCCCTATATCAAGAAAGTGGAGAATTATTACGTACTAATGAAAAAATAGTTTCTTTAGAAGGACTAGTAGGTCCATTTTTACAAACAATGAATAATGCAGAACAATACATAAGACAAAAAAGAGATGAAAATAGAACAATGAAAGGAGAAGTATACAAAGATTGTGAAGAAGATTATGTTAAAGTTCATGAAGATGTTTTTATTGGCTCTGTCATAGGTAACATCCATCAAAATAGTATTAGGGCATTAGCTGGAATAGAAAATGCAGAAATTAGTTGTATCATAGAAACTAAAGAAGATAAAATGAGATTATATGTTATAGATAATGGTTATGGTATGGATGACGAAACTAGACTTGCAATATTAGAAAATAGAGAAATAAAAACTACAGGAACTGGACTTAGAATAGGATATCAAAGTATTAAATCATATTTAGATGTGATTAATGGTAAACTAGAAATTTGGTCTAAGAGAGAAGATGGATTTACAGGAACAGAAGAACATCCATTCTTTGAAAAACTAGGTTATTCAACAGGAACAATTGTAGGTATTGAATTACCCAAAGCAGAAAAACAAGATGATGATGATGATGATGTAAAAGTTTATGTTATTAAAAGACGTAAAAGAAGTGATAGAAGAGATAAAAGAAAATAATGTAAAATATGGATTATAGTACAAAACAAAATAATCCAATATTTAAATTATATTTTTGGAGGAAATTAAAATGAATGATGGAAGAAGAATACCAAAAGCAGAGCCAGGCTTTGCAACTAGACATACAATCCCTGAAGAAGAATTAGAAATGTTAGTAAGCGCCGCTAATAGTGGTGGTTCATTAGCTTATGCCATTGAAGGTTTAGATGATGAAGAAGTAAAAGAACAATCTCAAATACCAGATGAAACTACAGAAGGCACAATACTTCTTATTGATGATGAAGAAAAAACTTTAGCTGCAAATAATTCAAGAGTTAAAGCAGGTGGGTTCTCTGTTGTAGATTACCTAGTTACAGGAAATAATCTTAATAGATTAGCAACAGATATTAGAAGAATAATAAGAAGAGATAGTGTAGACATAGTATTATTAGATGTTAATATTGACCCAACACATGGAATGGAAAGTGGTCCTGCTTTAGGTTATAGTCTTGCTAAAATGATTACAGATGGAATAATTCACCCAGTAGTTCTTGATTTTTATTCAGGATATAGGGATGAGAAAACAATTGAAAGAATGATTGGTGAAAATGTAGATATATTCCCTATTGCCCCAGGAATTTTATTAAAAAATCAAGTAGATTCAGCAGCTACACTAAAAAAATATCTGACACAAAGATTAGCAGTTTTAGATATTGCCACACCACCAATTGAAGATGCAGTAAGTTCAAGAAAAGATTATATGGCTATTGCAGCTGCAGTTGAGACATTAACTACAAGATTAATGGCAGACAAGACATTACAGGATTCAAATGTACAAAAAGTTTTAAAAAGAGAATATCTCATGTTCTCTGAATTTTTAGGTAAAGATAATGTCCTTGGTGAATTCACATATAATAGTTTAATAGATTCATTAAGAGATATAAATGTACAAAGAGTATATGGTAATGAAGGAAATAGTGAAGGCGTAGGAATAAATGTTGTTTTAGCAAGAGAAGGTGCTTGGCAATTAAAACAAACATTAAGGAGATTGCCTGATTTAATTGAAGATATTGGACAAAAACTTGCTGTTTGTACTACTGGTCAATATAATATAAGTTTAGGAACTGATCTAAAAGAAGGTCTTTTAAGATTAACCTTTGAAGCTGAAATAAGACCAGGTCAAATTTATTATGAAAAAGCAAATTCTGTAGCAACACATATTGGAAGTAGAGGGAAATTTAAATTTGTTTATTGTGGAGCATCTAAATTTGGTGTAAAAGCACAAGAAGCAACAAACAAATTTCTTTTATCTGTTGATTTAAAAGATGTATATGTACCTACAAAATAATAAAAAGAAAAGAGTTATTTTTATTTTTTTACTTTCTTTTTTCTATTTAATTCTCAATTAGAATAATTACTTAAAAACAAAAAGAGATCTCACTAAATTATTTCTCTTTCATGCAGTACATAACCAATCCACATACCTAATATAAACAACACCAAGATATATTTGCTTTTCCCATAAAAGCTGCCTAAAAGAAATCCAATTAAATAAAAAATAAGAATTAAGATATATGCAATCCTATGTGTGTATTTTCTTGCTAAAAATCCTCTCCCACTAATTATTCCAGATAACAATATAACCATATAGGTTACAACTGCACTTCTTGCCCATAATGCAACTAAAAATCCAATTACTAAGATAAAAATTGCAAGTATTTCTGCCCATCTTTCTTGAAGATTAAATACACCACCAATCCAATATGCTTTTTTTTGTTTAATCATTATCCAAATACCCATGCATCTTTTTCAAATGCTATATAGAATACCAACCATGCAACTAATCCAATTAATACTGCAAAGATTAGTGAATAAAAATGTAGTTTATACATAAAAATATAACCAATTAAAAAGAACAATATAATCACAAACCAATTTCTATTTGCAAAAAACATATGTGCCCCATCATGTCTTGGAAATGGAAGCATTGTAAAGATTGCAAAATACAAGGCTATAAATGTAATTCTATCAAAAAGTACAGGGGCAATATTACCAATTGCTAACGTTTTAAAGAATGTTGCACATAACAATAAAAATAAAGGACCTGCTGCTGCTAAAAAACCAGTTGTAAAATAATTTAATCCATATCTAAAATGCCCTAAACGTTGGACAACTAAATGATGGAAAAAAACACCACCAGGCAAAATAATGTAAAATTTACCTCCTGAAAGAATAGTTACAACCATACCAATTAGTAATCCAGTTGACCACATTTTGTATTCTGCTTTTATATTCATGAATATCGAGGCAACTTTATGAGCCAAATCATATAAAAATACAATAATAGTTACTATAAATACATGTAATAAAAAGTTAAATAACCAATAACTAATTTGAAAAGAAGGTTGTTTATCATTATAACCAAATATAAAAGCTACAACCAAGATAGTAATAACTAAATCTTTAATCTCAGCATTGGTCCAATGAAGATACCTCTTTAATTTCCAGTAAAATTGACCCATATATCTATTTATTATATAAGGCTTTTATATATTTTATTATTAAATTGCTTAAAAGACCAAATGAGCAAGGAATAAGTAGTATATGCCAATTTATTCAGACACAATTATTTTTTAAAATTATAGACCATAATAATCTTCTAATACTATTTTATCAACTTCTTTAACGTCTTTAACAACGTATAACCTACCATTAGAAATCTCAACTATTTTTTTAGCTAATTTTTCTGATTTTTGGTTTAGATTAATACCAATCAAAGAAATAGTAATTTCATGAGATGCAGCAATTCTAGCTGCTTCTAATGTCTCTTTTTCTGGATCATCACCAAAAGTTGGCATTGCATCTGTTAGAATAATCAAATGTTTAGTAACATCTGTCTCAGGAAACATTTCAATTGATTTTTGAATTGTAATAGCTAAGTTTGTTTCAGAACATGCACGAATTTTTGCCATTTCCTTTAATAATAACATAAAATCATCAGTTGGCATAACTTGTTGTTTTACTTCTTTACCAAAAACCATTAATCCAACTAAATCCTTTTCTTCAATTGCTTTAAATGACAATGCAATTCCTGCTTTTTTACACATTGCAATTTTTTCTCCTTTCATACTACCACTACTGTCTAAAGCATACACAACATATATCTTTCCTTTAGATGTTCTTTCAAAACTTTTCATATCTTCTACCATTAATTTATTGTGGCCACGCCTAATTGCAGATTTAATTGATTTTCTAATTGCTAAATCCTTATATCTATCTGACTTTTTAAAAATTTTAACATCATTTTTATCTCCATAAACATGATTTTTTTTATGAAATTTATCTCCAATAATACCTTTTGGCATTAAATTATTAATTTCTTCTACATATAATACTAAACTTGCTAATTCTAATCCACCTTCAGTAATTTCATTTTGATTATTGACTAATCCATCAGCTTTTAGATCTCTTACTTTTTCTTTCATCTTATCTAATAATTCACGTTGAAATTCTGGAATCTTAATATTTTTTTTAACATAATTTGGATCATAACCACTAAGAAACCTCAATAAAGATTCTCCATAAATCTGTTTTGCTAATTTGTAATCTTTAACAAACTTTTCCATCATTAAATCAGGCATAAAACTAGTCATTGTTTGATCTAATAAAGATTGTAACAGTTTTCCCTTTTCTACTGTTTTTTTATCTCCTTGAGTTAAAGAATTCAATAACTTATTACCTTTATTTGGTTTAACTACTCCTTCAAATTCTTCTAGGCCCTTAACTTTCTTTTTTTTCTGTTTATTTTTCTTGTTACTACCCAGGCACCTCGCCTTTCTTCTCTTTAGCGGAAGAAAAACCTGGATTTTTTACCTTGAAATTTTCAAACTCTTGGCTAACAAACTTGGTTGGATCTTGAAGATATTTAACAGAAGGTTTTAATTTAATTCTATGAGCTAAAACAGATTCAATTACTTCTTGAATATCACCAAAAGTAACTGTTTTTCTTTTGTGAAGAATTGCATTTGCTTGTGCTCTTTCATATAAACCAAGAGTAGCCCTAACACTTGGTTTTTGTTCAAGATTGTCATTAGCCCTCAACTCATGAATAAATGAAACACAATATCCTAATAAGCCATCTGGAAATTTAATTCCCAAATCAACACCTTTCATATATGCTATCTTTTTTTCTATCTCTACTTTTTCAGGATAATCCATATATAATAAATCAAATCTATCCAATAAAACATTACTTAATCTTTCTGTAGAACTATCTTTTGGGTTCATTGTTGCAATTAAAATGAAATTAACATTAATATCAACATCATAACTTCCAATAGTTGCTTTTCCTTCTTCTAAAACCTGTAAAAGTGAATTTTGTAATTTTTCAGGACATCTGTTCAACTCATCAAAAAACAAGACACCATTATTTGCTTTGAAAATCTTACCAGGAGTAAAAGCTTCTATTGATAATGGTCCAAATTTTAATGCTTTTATTGGATCAATATCACCAATTAAATCTTCTACTGCTAAATCAGGACTACCTTGCACCCTAATAAATCTCTCAGCTGAACTTAATGTTTTAGCTTTAAGACTTTTATTATGTATCTTTGCTGCCTTACAACAAGGACATAATGGTTTAGTAGGTAAACAATTAAATCCACAATCATTTACTTTTACATTTGGCAATAAATTAGCAACATCTCTAGCTAAAGTTGTTTTACCAATACCTGGTGGCCCAACTAAAATAACATGTCTTCCACATATTAAAGTTGATTTTAGGTGATGTTTTATTGAATCTTGTCCAAGAATATCTGGAAAAATATCTTGTTTTTCTACTAATTTTGGTTGTAATTCTTTTGAAATCATGCCACATAAAAAATACAGTTGGCTTTATAAACTTTACTGTGACTTTACTATAAACATATAATAAATATTTGAATTTAATTCAAAAGGTTTTCACATTGAATAAGTATTTAAAACCAAATTACTACCAGAAATTATATAAATTCTGTTACATTAAATACAATTATGCAACTTTCAGAAGATCAGCAAAAGGCATTAGAAGCACAAAAAGAACAATGTCCTTTTTGTAAGATTATCAAAGGAGAAATACCTAGCAAAAAAGTATATGAAGATGATTTAATAATTGCAGTTCTTGATATAAATCCAGCATTAAAAGGCCATATATTAGTAATGCCTAAAGAACATTATCCAATAATGCCTTTAATTCCACCAGAAACATTTGAACATTTAGCTATAAAAACCAAACAATTAAGCAAGGCTGTTAAAGATGGAGCATTAGTTTTTGGAACCAATATATTTATTGCAAATGGTGCTGCAGCTGGCCAGCAATCACAACATTTTATGTTACATATTATCCCAAGAGAAGAAGAAGATAGTATTTCTATATTTGATTATGAAAAAGTTGATGTTGATAAAGCCAAAGAAGATGAAGCTTTCAAAATATTAAGTCATAATATACCTAAAATGTTAAGAGATGTTTGTAAAAGATTCCCAATGCAAGGACAGGAGGCTCAACAACAAAAAGTTGCCTATGGTAAAGAAGAATTATTAAAAGTTATTGAAATGAACCCACAACTTAAAGAAGCAATTATGAAAAATCCTGCACAATTCAAACAAATGATTCCTTCTAATCCTCAACTTAAACAATTATTTGAAAAGGTTGATGTTGATGATATTATTGAAACAATTACAGGAAAGAAAATAACTAATGGTATTGATGCTGAATTTAATGCACCTCAACCTGACCAAATCCAACAAGAAGGGATGACAAATGATGCATTTAGTGCAATACAAAAAGCAGTTGATATTAATCAAACTGATGATGATGAGAAAGAAACAGAAGACGACGAACAAGAAGATGAACCAAACATATTAGAAGTAATAGAAGGCAATCCAAAACTAAAAACATTATTAATTAAAGAACCTGAAGCACTTAAACAAAAGATTGAAGAAGTTCCAAAACTTAAAGAACTATTTGAAGGGATTAATATTGATGAGTTAAGAGAAGAAATTTTAAAAAAAGAAGATGAAGAAATAGATAATAAAGAGGAGGATATTTCTGATTTACTAAAATAATAAAATAAAAAATGGCAGACTGCAAAATATGTAATATAATCAATAAAAAAATTGAAGCTAAAATAGTTTATGAAGATGCAGCTGTAATGGCAATTTTATCAGATGAACCTACAATATTTGGGCATTTACTAGTTTTTCCTAAACAACATAACTTAACTTTAGAAGAAGTTGATGATAAAGTTGTTACTCAATTATTCTATGTTGCAAGTTATGCTGCAACTGCTATTTTTGAAGGTTTGGGAGCAGAAGGAACAAATATAATTATTTGTAATGGGAAAAATTCATCACAAAAATATGACCATATTGTTATTGATGTTTTACCTCGAAAAACAAATGATGGGCTTGATTTTAAATGGGAGCCTAAAAAATTAAGTCCAGAGGAGATGGATACCACTATGGGAAAGATTAAAGATAAAGCTGATGTAATGAATTATCAAGGTGAAGATAAACCAAAAACTGAATCAAAAGAAGAAACAGACCCAACTAGTTTAAATGAAGATAATTATATTGTAAGACATCTAAGAAGAATACCATAAAAACAAGATAAAATAATTATTATTATCTAACAAATTCTATAAAATCTATAAAAAATAAGAAGAAAAAATTAAAAAATTATGTACACCTTCCTCCTAAACAACCACTTTCACATTCAATTTTTGTATAACCAACACCAGGCCCACAAAAGTATTCTCTTAATGTGTTAGAATCTTCACAAGTATCAGTGTTAACTGTTTTTACATTATATTCTCCTGTTGTTGATCCAGTGACTGTTCCTAGCTTAAAAGGTTTTTTACCATTATCTGTATCTACACATGGCTCTTGCCTACATGCACCTAACACACAACCATTTTCACACATCTCAACTCTTGATTTAAGAATGCCTTTTTTATCACAAAAATACTCTTTTAATTGATTATTACCTATACATGTATCTTCAGATTTAAATGCTAAAAAATCAGCATTTTGTCCAGAGACTTCACCAAATTCATATACATTGTAACCATCATCTGATTCTTTACAAAGATTTTCTTGACAATTATTTTCTTCTTGAAGACATCGAGTATCACATTGATGAAATACAAATAATCTTGAGGTACTACCATCAGGATATTGATATTTACGATAAACATTATCTCTTCTACTATCAAGATCAGGATCACCACATTGTTGTGTATCAGGTAAATAACCTGCTTTATATTTACCAAAGTTGCCAATATAAATATCACATCCCTCATAACCTTTTATTTTACAGGCACAATATTTGTCTTGATTTTGATACTTAGAAAGAGGATAAACAAAACCTGCATTTTCTAAACAAGCTTCAAACTCATCTAAATCTTCATCAGCCACATTAACTACACTATAACCCTGGATTGCTAATGTAGCCTTACCAACAAAGCCATCATTTGCCATAGCTAAACCAAATAATAAAGCTATAAAAACAAAAGAAACCACAATTAATGATAGTTTTTGATAATTAGTTTTTTTCATGTTATCACCTTTTTTTAATATAATTTTAATATGATTTTAATATTCTATTACTTATCATATTTAAATATATTGATTATGACCTATATTTCATACATAAACAGCAAATATTTAAAGAAGTTATACTAAAACAAGATTATGAGAATATTAGCTATATCAGACATCCATGGTAGTCAAAAAGCACTAAAAAGACTTAAGAATACATCTAAAAAAGTAGATTTAATTCTAATAGCAGGTGATATTACAGTATTTGGTAGTCATATTGAAGATATAATGAAGAAAATAAATTATTTAAACAAAAAAACACTATTAATAACAGGAAATCATGAAATTCCTAGCCAAGTTAGAAAACTTACAAAGAGATTTAGGAATATTTATTTTATGAATAATAAAGTTATGAAAATCAATGGATTAATGATTTATGGTTATGATACAAATGGATTTAGTTTTAAAGACAGAATATTTGAAAAAGATAGTAAGAAGTTTGTTAAAGCAATTAAAGAGGAAGAAAAAAGAATCAGAGGATTAAAGAAAAAAGAAATAATAAAAGCAAAAAGCAAACTAAAAACCAAGAATCCAAAGATAAAAAATAAGATTAAAGAATTTAAAACAATCCTAATAAGCCATGCACCTCCTTATAAAACCAAATGTGATAAAATAATGGATGAACATTGTGGTAGTAAATCAGTCAGAGAATTCTGTATTAAACAACAAATAAATTATTGCTTTTGTGGACATTTACATGAAGCAGGCCACACAGTAGATAAACTAAAAAAAACAATAGTTGTTAATCCTGGCCCATATGGTATGGTATTTGAAATTTAATAGTTAAGCAAGAAAAATTATTATACTTAAACACTACAAAGATTTAAAAGCTAAAGATGACTTCTTTATGTTAAAATGGCAGCAAAAACAGTCTCAATGATTGAAAGAGTAGTCAATGATGTTCCAGTTATAATGACGGAGTTTGGATACAAAACATTTTCTATGGTTATCAAAAGTATTGGTGGATTCACTCATCGTGCATCTCCAACTTATTTTAGAACAGAAGGTGTAATGGAAACATGGCATAACCAACCAAAAGTTTTTTCAGGTTATCCACAACCATCTGCGGATTACATAATGAATCTTTATGAGCAGAATAGTATAAGAGATTCCAAGACTTTGGTAATTGGCCCAGGGTTAGAAAATTGTTGTTACATCGGAAAAGCACTTGGTGCACCAGTTTTACCATCACAATTCATTGCTTCTTCTCAAAATAGGCAGTCTGTTGAAGCTGGAGCAGATGATTCAAATATTTATGTAGTTGGTCACGAAACAGATTGGAATGATTTATGCGTATGGATAAAACCAAAAAACCTTGGTGAAATATATTCAAGAATGGTTGATACAGCTGAAACAATTATTTTATATCAGCATGATTCATGGCCACATAAAAAAAACGCACATGGTACAAAAAGAGGTTTTAAAAAATCAAATATTTCCATACTTGATCCAGATTACACAACAAAACACGGTTGGATGAAATCTGAAAAACGTAAAGAATTTCTTAAGTTAATTCAATACCCAGAAAAAGACAATTATGAAGCATTACATGACCTAATTCCACATTGGGAATTTTCAATGGAGCAAGAACAAACAGAGAATTTAATAGAATATTGTAAAGAAAGAGGGAAAAAAGTTATTACCATCTCTTCTGGTGATTGGAATGGATTTATTTCATTAATGTTATTCAAGAAACTTTTTGAACAAAATAATGTAAGACCAACTGGTCTTACAGTTAATAGTTACTGGTGTTGTCATCCATTCTATGAATCTGAATTTTTAAGAATTCCAATTAATTCATTTGCTTATGGTGCAGATAAATATGTAGAAGAGTTTAGAAGAGTTATTGATTCTATATCATTTGCAGAAAAAAATACAGAATATATGGTATGGGATGGTTGTTGGGACAAGACAAAATCAAAAAATCCAGAAGAACATTTTAGCTCATGGGGTTTCCCCACAACATTCAAGTCAACAAGGCCATATGATGTTTGGTGTTATAGTTGGAATAAAGATGAAGATGCAAAAAATCCAACAAGAGAATGGATAATTCCCCAATTAAGAGGTAAAGCTTCTTTTAGAGAATTAGAAACACTGGAATTAGAAGATTTTGTAAAGATCATGAAACAGATAGAAAAAACAAAAGTTTCAATATTTTAAAAGTGTAAAAAATTAGCCATTAATTCAATTAAACTTATTCACTTATAATTAAATTAATACCTTATTCGTGAGACTACAAAAATATAGAAATATAAGAAACTTAACAAAAGGAGAATGGCAATACTAACTATTATTAATTTTAATCTTCTATACCTTGTTTCTTTGTTTCTAATAAATCTAATTAAAAAGTAAATTGAACTTATCAACAAAGCCAAATAAATAAATGTAGATATAAAGAATATAACCATTGCATTTTCCTCATTTATTTTTTTATCTTTTATAACTGATCCAACACACTCCTTACATAACCCAATATCATTAGAATATCTACAAGCAGAATCATAACCTAAGTTTTCAGAATCAGAAAGAGATCGTAATTCCTTACCAATATCAAAACGTGCTTGTTGAAGTGATTTTAATTTTTCATCAATTTGTTCAGATTTAATTGTTTCATCATCATCAAGATTTCTTTTTGTTTCAATTAACACTTTTGATTCTTCCACTAATTGATACATCACATTACATTCTAAAAAATGATATCCTGGTGGCAATGCAATACTCGAGAAGACCATAGGTGTAAACATAATAGAAATTAACATTAAAGTAGATATAAAAATAATTAATTTTTTCATATTTCTCATATGTATAAACAATTGGAAGAATGATATAAAAAGATTCCTATAATTTTAATCAAACTTCATAATCCTACCATCAAAATCTTCTTTCATTAATAAAACAACCCTACTACCTTCTTTTTCATCAATGATTTTATATCTTGACTTTTCATCATCACCACTAAATTCACAAATCTTTTTAGAAAATTCAACTACTTCATGATGTCTTGGCATATAATCCATTCCTAATCTTTCCCTAGAATAACCAACAGCCATATATGATTTAACTTCTACAAATAAGGGTTGTGCTAATTTAATTATTTCTGCCCATTGTTCAGGTAAGATATCATTCATTCCTTTAATTATTGTAAATCTTAATGAAGTTCTTGCTTTTTCTCTCCATCTTGGTAATAAAGATAATGTTTTTTGCAATCTTTGCCAACCATCTTTTAATAAGGGATTATCAATTTTCTTAAATAATTCTTCATTAGGAGCATCAACTGAAACATAAAGTTGTGTTGGTAAAGCTTCTTCTTTTTCCAACCTTTCTAAAACTTCAGGTTGCAAACCATTTGTAACTAAAAATGATGTTGCTCCAGTACCATGAATTTCTTTAATTAGCTCACCTAATTTGGGATAAAGTGTTGGTTCTCCTGTTAAAGAAATTGCAAAATGTTTAGGTAAAGCTGCTTCTTTTAATTTATCCATGTTTGTTCCATCATAACCACCTAATCCACTCAACAGTTTTTTTTGTGCTTTAATACAACCATCAATAATTAATTTAGGATCATCTACTTCACCATCAATTTTAATAGAAGTATGAGCAGAAGTATCTCTCCAACATATTACACAACGATTATTACAAACCATAATTGGTGTCATCTGGCAACAAAGATGACATCTTATTCCATAAAACTGCTCTTTATAACAAACATCTTCATTTTTAATAGATCTTTTAGTATAAGTACAAATTTTACAACTACTATGCTTACCAACTAGCCCATATTGTTGTTTTTCAAGCTGTTCTCTAACTCTTATTTCTTGATTTTGTAGATCTTCAGCTTTAGATTCATTCATTGCCATATAGTAAAGAATCCAGCTAGCATTTAAAAAAATTCCCAATTCCTTCAATTATATTCTTGTTTATACAACAAAAAATATAAATGGTTAGTTAATTAAAAAGAGTATGAAAAAACTCATAAAAAACCATCTTAAGCTATTTTATAACATTTTAGTGTTTTCAAAAAAGAAATTAACATTAGGTGATAGATTTTTCTTATTCAGACAAATAGATAAAATATGGCAAAATATGGGTGAAAACCCACACCTTAATTTCCTTTCTCAATTAGGTGATTATAAATTAATAGGTGATGTTTTAGACGGAGATATTGAACATTTTTATAAATCTAGAAATATGTTATGGTTTAAGAAATTCTTTGAAGAAAGACAACTATATGAATTAATTAAAAAAGACATTGAAGAACTTTACCCAAAATATAAACAAGTAAATGTTACATTAACCCATAAAGGAGTTATAATTTACAATAATTACAAAAAAAATCAGTTTAATACATTGTTACTAACTGTCCACAATGGGGTATGGGTTGATAAAGAGATTAAGAAAAATATGCATATAAGTGATAAAAAAAGATTGAAAGAAGAGGATCTTGGTTCTGGAATGTTATATTCAAAAATCGTATTGGAAGAAGGTGGCATATGGATTGATTGTAAACAATCTAGATTCATGTGTGATTTCAATAGAAGCTATGCAAAAGCTATCTATGCAAACAATCAAGAAAAAATGTTAAGAAAAGTATGGAAACAAGAACTTAATGAAAAACAAAAAGATATTATTTTAGATTCATACAGACATTTTTATTATGTTTTATCAAGGCTAATAAATACTTATAGATTTAATATAATTTTTGATGGACATGCAATGAGAGATAAAGACAACAGACCAAATTTAAGTTTTGGCACTAAATATGTCCCTGGATTTTATATGCCGATTGTTAATGCATTTAGACAAAGACTTAAAAAATTAGGTTATACTGATATTAGAATTAATGACCCATACAAAGGTGGTTATATTTTAAATTTTTTATCATGCAAATTTCCTGATGTTTTCATACTTTCAATGGAAGTAAATAAAAAGATTTATATGAAACCTGATGAACTCACATTATTAAAGAAAAAAGTAGAAACAATATCTAATGATATGATTCAAATGTTAAAAATTGAAAACATTGAAGAAGAAAAAGAAGAGAAAAAAGAAATACCTGAGGGGGAAAATGACAATATTAAACTCATTAGCCAAAAAAACCATAATTAAAAAAAGACCATTAAAAAGATCAATGGTTGGTCTTGAAATGGAATTCATGTTATTAAATAACAAGGGTGAAGTAGTTAATAGAGCAGATGAAGTTATTCAAGCAGTTAAAAAAAAAGAACCTGAAACAAACATTGTTAGGGAGTGTGGAAAAAATATGGTGGAACTTGGATGTTATCCATCTGTTAAAATATTTAATACAGCATTAGATATTCTTAAACATGCAGAAACATTATATGATGTTGCTTCAAAAAAAGATATGCAGTTACATTGTTTTGGTACTTATCCAGGTAGTTTTGATCCAGATATGCGTGATAATATAAACTATTTAATGAAAAAAAAGATTTTTGGAGAAGAACGTTTTATGGCAGCAGGTAGATGTGTTGGTTTTCACCACCATTATTCTCTTCCAAGAGGCATGTATAATCCATTAACAAAATTTATTAGAGTAACATTTGATGGAAAAATTAAAAGATCATTCATGGGAAGTTATAATTTTGAAATTGCAGCTGACCCTGCTTTAACTTGTATAATGCAGTCATCTCCTTTTTACCAATCTGAACATTTTGCAATGGACACAAGATTACCAATTTATAGAGGCGGGAAAAAATTAAAGTATATGGATGGAGTTTATGCTAATTTGCAACAAATAGGAGGGCTACCACCATACAAACAAACAGAGATGGACTTAATTGAATCTTTAAATAAAAAAGTACAGCGATGGATGCGTATTCTAAAAAAACATAATAAGGATGCAAAATTTGATGAGATTTATAAAAGTAAATTAGATGTTAATTGGGGGCCAGTAAAAGTAAACAACCATGGTACATTAGAACAAAGAGGTATGGATATGAATTATCCAAGTAATATTATTGCCATATCTGTATTATTAAAATTTTGTTTAATGAAAATCCATAGAGATTTTTTAGAAGTTGAACCAGCAGATATTGGAATTAAAGAACCATTTAAGATTGAAGATAATAGAATGTATATTCCCCCACACACATTTGTTAGAAACAAACTTCAATATTTTAGTGCATACGAAGGTCTTGAAAACAAGCATTTGAATAATTATGTTAAAAGATTCTTAAGGATGGCTAAAAAATTCACTAACAAAAGTTATCAAAAATCAATTAAGCCATTAATTAAAATGTATGAAGAAGATAATACTGTTTCTACACAAATAATTAAAAAAGCTAGAAAACTTGGTTGGGAAAAAGGAAGTTCATTAGATGCTGACACTGCACAAGAAATTGCATTGCATTTTTCTGATAAATTTTATAAAGATTTAATAAATACAATTGAATTATTAAAAGAAATAGATGAAAAAGCAGTGTATAGTTTTTAATTTATAAAATCAGTTAATAATTAATGGGCATAAAAACACAGGTGATGAAGAGATGGAATTTAAAGAAATTATAAAAAAAGTAGAAAATACTAATGAATTTAAAGAATTTAAAAAACAACATGAAGAAGCATACTTAGTCCATATATTCCATATGACTGGTGTTAACCACCAAGTAGGTTATTATTCTGAAAAAACTAAAAAAGTAACAACATTTGATTTAGGCGAAACAATTAGCATTAAAGAAGAATCACCTTTTCAAGAGAAAGAACATGCCATTAAACCATTAGTATTGGAAAAAATTAAATTAGATTATGATGATGCAATTAAAAAAGCAAATGAAGTAAAAAAAGAACATTACCCACATGAGTTAACAAATAAAGAAATTGTAGTTATACAAGATTTAGTTGAGGAAGGACAAGTATATAATATCACATTCATAACTGCTGCATTTAAGACATTGAATATTAAAATTAATGCTGAAAGTGGTGAAGTCATTGGCCATAACCTTGCAAATCTTATTGGTCTGTAAATTTTTTTAATCTTTTTTCTTCTCTCTAATAAATAAATATAATAATACAATCAATAATGCAATAATACCTAAGTTAACAAAATCATTTCCTTTAATTTTGCCATTATAAAAAATACCCATCCCTGTAATTAAATTTCCAACTTTTGTGTCATTAGTATTATCTTCTTGATTACTAAGAGAATTATTGTTATAATTATCTTCTAAACCCCCATTAACAAAATAATAATCAACACTAGAAATATTTTTAGTAATATTAACCATGGCTTTAATACCCACACTATTTTTTAAATTCCCTTTATTAAATACAGAGACAATTATTAATTCATCATAGTTACCTTGTTGAATATCAATATTGGGATTAATAATAACTGTTATTTTGGAATTGGTGTTTTTCTTTAATTTACCATGTGATGGGATAAAACTTAATAGAGCCTCATTACTTTTTAATTCAAAATTTAATGTTTTATTGTTAATATTAATAATAGTAATTGATTTATTAACTGATTCATTTTCTAAAAATATTTTTGCAGGACTTACACCAATACTTGTTGCTAACACCACATTAATACTGACTAATAATACCAAGATAGAACAAATAAAAAAAACAAAAAAATAAATTAGTTTTCTCATGATACAACACCTATAATATTTAAACTAGATAAATATGCATCCGGTTTAAGATATTTTTCTAAGATTAGCTTAAATCCTAAACTAAGTGTTTCATTCATACCATGACCTAACATCTCTTCAGAAACTTGAACATCTGAACTTACATTATAATAATCTTGGGCAAATTTATATTGCAATAGATTATCATTAATTGCTAAATTGCCACTATAAACTCCAAGATTTAGTTCAGTATTACCAAGATTTTTAATAGTTGGATTACTTAATGAATTAAAATCATCATCACCAATTATTTCAGCAGTTTCTTTGTTTTTAGCATTAAACACTAATATTTCGGTATCTAAATCAAATGCAATTAAACTTAAATATTCATAACCAAAATTTAGTTCAATATTTTCATTATTTTGGTCAGTTGCTGTTATTAAGATATTATAATTACCAGGATCATCATAATATTTCATTGATATATTTCCTGAAAACAAAGAAGAAATAGTATTATTCACTACTTTTTCTAATATAACTTCTTGAACAAAATCAGAAGAAGTAATTAATAATTCAACATTATCAATATCATCCCCACCATCATTATCACCAACTAAAACATTTATTGGAATTTGCTTTTGTTGACCTGGTAGAGGTATTAATTGATAACCTAAATCTTCACTATCATCGATAGTTAAATTATAACTAAGAATTGAAGGAAGAGAGTTAGTGAGATTAATGATGATTGGTAATTCAATATAATCAGAAGTAGTATTGCCATCATTTTCATCCTCACCATCCCCTTCATTTCCGGAATCATTAATTGGTCCATCATCATCAGCTTCAAAAATAGAAGAAGAGTTATGAAAGTTTGGTTGTGAAATGACAAAATCATTTGAATTATTACCTGTGTCTTGGAAATTATTTCTTAAGAGAACAAATCCAGTATTTGGATTAATTACGGGTATAGATTCATATAAGCCCGGTTCAATCTCTGTTATTTTACCCCAACCAACTGCATCTAATATTTCATCATTAATATTAACTAAAGCAATTCCTGAATTAGTATTATACATAGTAACAGCTTCTTCATGATCAGCATTTGGCCATGACATATTATCTTTTAATATTGCCCACCCATTGTCTGCAATTAAGTAATAACCAGATGCATTAATTATAGAGTTATCAGGTAGAGTAACATCACTATTACTGCTTTCAGTTCTAATTGTATAACCACTAATATCTATTTCTTGAAAAGTTGGATTGTATAATTCAATTGCTTCTCCTCCTGCTTCAGTATCAATTGCATCAACATATACTTGATTTATAATGACATTATCTATAGCTACTGCAGAAAATGTTAATATACAACTAAAAAAACCTAATATCGCCCAAATACAAATAAACTTTTTCATCTTATCACCTTTTTTGTTTTTTCAAAACTAAACAATTAGTAGACATAACTTTTTAAAATACTTAATTGAGGTTTTTTTAGAAGATTTCCGACGAAAGAAATTAAAAAAACAAATTCTCGGAAACAGTATTTAAAGAAGAATTATTTATTGAAAATCTTTCAAGAAAACCAAAAGATTTCCCGGAAAAACAAGTAGAAATAGAAATTTCCGTATGTAGATGTTAAAAAAAAGAATTTGTGGGGAATTAAAAGCCCATTCCTTTTAGTTTACTAATTCTTTCTTTCATTGGTGGATGTGTACTTAATAAGCTCATCATCATACCACTTTTAAAAGGATTTGCAATAAATAATGATGATGTTGATGGATTACCTAACTTCATTGGATTATGTTTTATTCCAGTTTCTAGTTTTTCTAATGCATTTGCTAGACCATAAGGATTATGTAATAGTTTAGCTGCACTTTCATCTGCAAGATATTCTCTACTTCTTGAAATAGCTAATTGAATAAGCATTGCAATTAGTGGTGTAATTATTGCTAAAACAAGTAGACTAATTAAATTTCCACCATCTCTGCTTCTACCACCAAACCCACCAAATATTGCAGAAAATCTTGCCATCATTGCAACATATGAAATAACACCTGCAATTGTAGCAGCAACAGTTTGAATTAATATATCACGATTTTTAATATGACTAATTTCATGAGCAATCACTCCTTTTAATTCATCTTTGCTTAGTAAATCTATTATACCTTGTGTACATGCAACAGCTGCATGTTCTGGATTTCTACCAGTTGCAAAGGCATTAGGACTTGAAGATGGAATAACATAAACTTTAGGCATTGGTATTCCAGCTAGATGAGCAACTTCCCTTACACTTTTATATAAATCAGGATATTCTTTTTCTTTAGCTTCTTTAGCTTTATACATCATTAATACAAGTTTATGAGAATAAAAATATGTAACAAGATTCATTATTACTACAAAAACTCCTGCAAAAATTAGTCCTGTGTAGCCACCAGCAATTTGTCCAACAAACAATAATAATGCTGTTAAACATGCTAACAAGATAAATGTTTTTAATTGATTCTTAATCATAATAACACCCAATAAGAGAGATATAATAAGGTTTTATAAAACTTATGGAAAATTAATAAAAGAGATTCAAAAAACCATTAAAAAAAGAATAAAAAATAATAAAAAAATAACTTAATTAAAAGTCATCTACAGTTAAAACACAAACTGAACCACTTTGTTTAACTTTACTTCCCATTGCAACTGCAAATTTAACTCCTGATTTATCAGCAATTGATAAAATATCATTATCCATTTCCCCATCAAATACAACTGCATAAATACCAGAACTTAAACTTTTGATTGTGGTTGTTAATTCACTTAATGGAACTTTCCCAAGAATATTTAACTTATCATCTAAGATGTAAGCGCCTCTTGTTCCAATTAAATCTTCTAACAATTTGCTAAACTTTTTCTTTTCATCTGGTGTTGCTTTTGCAACTGAAACAGGTTTTCTAGCTTGTGTTGGTGCAGAAGATTTCTGATATGTTGGTTGTGATCTTTGTGGTGGTCTTTGTGTAGGTCTTCTATCAACTCTATCATTTCTTGAATCACTACTATTTCTACTTGACCTATTAACATCAACCTTTGCTTGTTCAGGACTAACTTTACTTCTAATTGCTTTATGAAGTTCTTTTTTAGTTAGTTCTTCTACTTCTTTACCATCAGGTGCTTTTGTAACAAAATCAATTTCTGCTCTACCAGTTAACTCTTTAATGATTAGGTCACCTCCCCTATCTCCATCAACAAATACAGTTACTATTTTCTTCTTAGTTAACTCAATAATTGATTCAGGAACAGAAGTTCCATTAATAGCAATTGCATTCTTAAAGCCGTGTTTTAACAAATTAAGAACATCTGCTCTACCTTCTACAATCATTATTTCATCAGAGTCTTCAACTCCAGGTCCAGCTGGTAATCTGTCATTGCCAAATTCAGTAATTTCCATTACTCTAACTGAATAAGCAACTTCATCAGCTAATTCCTGACTATCTGGCATTGAAGTTTCCATTAAATCCCTTAATAATTCTTTAGCTCTTTCAATTACAAATTGTCTTTTGCTAACTCTAACATCTTCAATTTTTCCTACTATGATTTTAGCATTGCAAGGTCCAATTCTTTGAATAACTTCTAAAGCAGCACCAACAATTGCTGTTTCTGCTTTATCTAAACTAGAAGGAATTATAATAGTTCCAACAGTTTTACCTGTTTTAGTTTCAACATTAACTTCAATTCTTCCAATTCTACCACTTCTTTGCAGCTCTCTAAGTTCTAGATCAGCTCCTAATAAACCTTCTGTTTGACCAAAAATTGCACCAATTACATCAGGTCTATCAACTACTCCACCAATATTAATACTAGCGTGAACAATATATTTTGCACTTACTGGGCTTATTTTCCCCATGTATACCAAACCTCCAATTTACAGAAAGAGCACCATATTTCTATTATCTATACCAGTACTAATTTCCTTGCTTCTGATACAACTTTGATAAGTGAAATAATGAATATAATTTCTGTACATTTTGCTCTTCCTATTTTGTTTTATTATAATAATGTGCTCTAGAACAAACTAATTATAGGAGTATCTTTACTAATTCCACTCCCTACTTTGAGTTCCCCATCTTAAAATAAATGATGAAATGAATTGTGATTAGCTTGTTCTAAGCCTGTATAAGCGTAATTTGACCTTGTTTAACCCAAATAAGGGTTTGTTGCCCGATTCACTAACTCCCAAGTTCATAGCTTGGCTTTGCCGTAAGCTCCGTCAAGTACTCTCGTGTCGGGCTGCTATACGCAAGAGTGGCTCCAATTCACAGCTGAAACAAATGTTTCTGCTCGTAAGAGGACCAATTTGCATACAATTGACTAATCTTTACTAAAGACTAATGAGTATTTAAAGATAGAGGTTTTATATAAATTTTGTCATTTTAGAGTAGTCATAGTATTGGTGTGACAAGAAACCATTTAAACACCACAAACTATTCCTACAACCATGGCTAAAAAAGCAAGAAAAGAAGAATGGAAAGTATGGGGGAATGTATTTGATAATTTCACAAATAGAAATCTTTTCAAACTAAAAAGCCAGGGTTATTTTGAAGAATTAGAAAGTCCAATTTCAGTAGGCAAAGAAGCAAATATATTTTCAGCAATAACTAAAGACAAAAAAAGAATAATTATTAAAATATACAGATTAGAAACATGCAATTTTAACCAGATGTATAGTTATATTAGACAAGATCCACGTTATAGTGGAATGAAAAAACAAAGAAGAAAAGTAATTTTTGCATGGACGCAAAGAGAACATAGAAATTTATTAAAAGCAAGAGAAGTAGGTGTTAGAGTCCCATTAGTACATACCTCAGTCGATAATATTTTAGTGATAGAGTATATTGGGGATGATTATATTGCCCTGCAATTAAAAAACCATATTCCAAAAAACAAAACAAAGTTCCTTAACAAAATAATTGAATACATGCATTTGATGTGGAAAAAAGCAAGATTAGTACATGGTGATTTAAGTCATTTCAACATATTAAATTACAATGAAAGTCCAGTGTTTATTGATTTTTCTCAAACAGCAGACATAAAAACACCAAATGCAAAAGAATTATTAATTAGAGATGTTAAGAATATTTGTATTTTCTTCAGAAAAATAGGATTAAAGAATTTGGATGAAGAAAAGATATTGAAGAAAATATTAAAGTAATCAATATAAAAAATAAGAAAAAAAGAAAAATCAGTTGTCACTAATTCCTTCTTCTTTAACCCAGAAAGTACATTCAGCATCTGGTAAAGCAGGTGCATCTACAAGTTTAGCAACCCTGCTGCCTTTTTTACCCTTACGTAAATAAATTCTAAATGTAGAATTGTGAGCAACAATGTGTCCACCAATTGCTTCTGTTGGATCTCCAAAGAATTGATCAGGCTTAGACATGACTTGATTAGTTACATAAACTGCCAAGTTATGCACATCTGCAACTCTTGCCAAGACATGCATATGTTTATTTAATTTTTGTTGTCTTTCTGCTAATGTACCACGACCAACAAACTCAGCCCTAAAATGAGCAGTTAATGAATCAACAACAAGTAACTTAACATTTTTGCCTTTTTTAGTTATTAGTTCATCAACTTGTTCAGCTAACAACATCTGATGGTCAGAATTATAAGCCCTAGCAACTAAAACATTTTTTAATACCTTATCAGGATCAAGACCAGCACCTTCTGCAAATTGTTTAATTCTTTCTGGTCTAAAAGTATTTTCTGTATCAATATAAACAGCACATGCATCCTCACCATAACTTTGTACATTTACAGCAAGTTGATGACCAATTTGTGTTTTACCACTTCCATACTGACCAAAACATTCTGTAATTGCGCCAGTTTCAACACCACCACCTAAAATTTCATTAAAACCATCGCAGTTAGTATTGATTTTTGTTATCAGTGCTCTTTTTTTTAGAAGTTCATCTCCTGATTCAAATCCCATATCCATTGCATCTCTACTAACATTAATTAGTTTCCTAGCAACACTTTCTGTAACACCAGAAGAATTTACTAATTCACCAGGTGTAGCAACAGCAATAGCCATTAAAGTATCAAAACCACATAACATTAGTTTTTCAGCAGTAGCAGCACCAACCCCAGGTAAATCTTCGATTTTAGTAATTTGTTTAGATTTAGTTTGTTTTTCTTCTTTTACTTCTACTTCATCTAATTGTTCTTTTACTTCATCTAACTTTTCTTCTTTAGATTCTTCTTTTTGCTCCTCTAGAGCCTCTTTTCCAACCATATCTTCTTCCATTTTCTTAGCTAACATAGGTAACACCTCGTTTATTATATACTTTATTGTTAAATCATCCTTTTTACAGCCTGATTAAACAATCTCTGAAACATGTTTAGCAAGTTTCATATTTGGAAGTTGGCCAATTCCTAAAAATCAATAGGCACAACCCCTTAAAATGTTTATTTGAACATTTCCCGTAACATTTTCATTAAAGTTGAAAATATTACGTATTCAATTGAAACAATTTAAAAATAAAAATAAAAAAATTGAAAAATATACATAAGTGCCGGGAATTTTACGGCATATTTAGCCTCAACCAAAAGGGATCTAATGCCTATTCCCGACGACGAACATAAAATTAATTATTGTGCTGTAGCTTTTTCTTTCAATATTAAAAATTCATAAGCCTTAGAAAGCACAACAACAGCCTTAGGAAGATCAGCAGTTCTTAATTGACTAGTATGTTGCCAAGCTCCTTCTTTATCTTTATATGCCCGATCAATAGACATTGAAGAGAATTCATATTGTCTACCATCTTTCTCACCACTATTTTGCCAAATACTTACAGATATAGCTCCTGCACTAATTCTTTTAACAGGCATATTGCCTGTACTTGTGTTTTTATTTTCCATTTTATTCATACTCCTTTGCTTATCGCATTTTATTTCAACTTCCCCTTAATTATAGACAGCCAGGGTCTCAGGGAAGGGAGCGTTGATGTTCAGCGCTAAACAACCAACAAATAGTATTAAAGCTTGAAAGTTTATAAACCTCACAACAACATGTCCAGTGCTAAGCAATAAAACCCCTAAAACACTAAGATTTAAGCACTTCAAACCATATGAGCCAATCGACAACTCAGAAAAAAACAATGAATCCTAGTATAAATCTATTAAATAATTGTCCAATGGCTCGAAAACGAAAAGTATATTAATTTATTCGATTTTTAGACATAATATGGAATTAAAGAATAAGATTGAAGCATTATTATTTGCATCTGGCAGAAAGATGGATATAGACGAGCTTGCTAGATTAGTTAAAGTTAGAGATAGAGTTATTATCAAAGAAAAATTAATTGAACTAAAAAAAGAACATGAGAACAGAAATAGCCCAGTTATGCTTGTTGAAGAAGGAACAAGTTGGAAATTAAATGTACAAGAACAATATATAAATTTAGTAAGGGAAATTAATACACATACAGAATTAAGCAAAACAATGATGGAAACATTAGCTGTTATTGCATGGAAACAACCAATGCTTCAAAGTGATGTTATTAAAATTAGAACAAATAAAGCTTATGACCATGTAAAAGAATTAATGGACATGGGTTTTGTCGTTAAGGAGAGATATGGTAGAACTTATTTATTAAAATTAACTCAAAAATTCTTTGATTATTTTGATGTTAGAAATGATGATTCATTAAAAGCATTGTTTAAAGACATAAAAGAAGAAGTTATTGATCAAAAACAGATGAGTGATTTTGAAGAAGGAGAAAATAAAGTTGAGGAAGCTCAACAAAGTTCCAGCGAAACTGAAACTAAAGAAGAAACTGATCATGATAATCCTGAAGAAAATCTAGAAGATGAAAACAAAAAAGTTGAAGATAGTGGTAAAGTGGATCAAGAAGAGGAAGCAGATAATTCAACTGAAATAGAAAATAATAATACAAACATTGAATTAGATACTCAAATTCAAGAAGTAAAACAAGAAGCAGTTGATATTGAAGAGCCAAAATTAGAAGATAATAATCAAGATGAGATAGAAATCATACAAAATCCTGAAGATGAGAATAATGAAATTGAACAACCAATGATTGAAGAAGAAACTGAATTAACGGAATTAGAAAAAGAGGTTAATAATGAAGACATATAAAGTTAAATGTAAAAAATGTGGTAATAAAATGAACTATATGCCACTAAAAAAGATTTCTAAAACAAGCATGAAAAAGTGTGTTTATTGCGGGCATTCAATTAAGGTCAAAGATTACTTGTGTTAGCATTAAATTCTCTTGATTTTTAGTGTGTTTTAAGCGAAACATATATAAATAAACACACATTCATTTTAGCCATGGAAGACCCTAATAATACCGACGAGAAAAATAACATTGAAGAAAACACAGAAATTACTAAAAATAGTTCTGAAAACCAAGAAAATAACCCTCAAAATCCTAATGAAAATCAAGAAGAACCAGTTCATGAAAAAGGAGTAATTCCAATAGTTATTGAAGATGAAATGAAGGAGTCATATATAGACTATGCAATGAGTGTTATTGTTGGTAGGGCATTGCCTGATGTTAGAGATGGTTTAAAACCAGTACATAGAAGAATTCTGTTTGCAATGAATGACATGGGAATGTTATATAATAAACCATTCAAAAAATCAGCTAGAATTGTTGGTGAATGTTTAGGTAAATATCACCCACATGGTGACCAAGCTGTTTATGATTCAATGGTAAGAATGGCTCAAAGTTTTTCATTAAGATATCCATTAATTGATGGGCATGGTAACTGGGGAAGTATTGATGGGGATAGAGCAGCAGCTATGAGATATACAGAAGCACGTCTTAAAAAAATATCATCTGAAATATTACAAGACATTGATAAAGAAACAGTTAATTTTACTGATAATTTTGATGGCAGCTTAAAAGAACCAACTGTCTTGCCATGTAAAGTACCAAATTTACTTATTAATGGGAGTTCTGGAATTGCTGTTGGTATGGCAACTAATATCCCGCCACACAATATGCAAGAAGTATGTGATGCTTCAATTAAATTAGTTGATAATCCTGAAACTTCAATCAAGGAACTAATGGAAATTGTCAAAGGTCCGGATTTTCCAACTGGTGGAACTATTTGTGGAAGACAGGGAATAAGTTATGCATATGGAACAGGAAGAGGAAAAGTAATTGTCAGAGCAAAATCACATGTAGAAAAACACAAAGAAAGAGAACGTATCATTATAGATGAAATCCCATATATGGTTAATAAATCAATGTTAATTGAACAAATGGCAAATTTAGTTAAAAACAAAATTGTTGAAGGAATTAGTGATATGAGGGATGAAAGTGATAAAAGAGGAATGAGAGTTGTTATTGAATTAAAAAGAGATGCAAACAATGAGATAGTTCTAAATCAACTCCATAAACATTCAAGATTACAAACAACATTTGGTATTAACATGTTAGCATTAGTAGACAATGAACCTAGAGTTTTAAATTTAAAAGAAGTCCTAGAAAATTTTGTTGCACATAGAAAAAATGTTGTTATTAGAAGAACACAATTTGAATTAAAAAAAGCAGAGGAAAAAGCACATATTTTAGAAGGCCTCAAAATAGCTTTAGAAAATATTGATCAGGCTATAAAAATAATAAAGGGAGCAGACAATGTAGCAGTAGCAAAAACTGAATTAACCACTACATTTAAACTAACAGATATTCAAGCACAAGCAATCTTAGAAATGAGATTACAAAAATTAACATCATTAGAAACTGAAAAAATTATGCAAGAATTAATTGAATTAATGGAAAAAATTAAAGATTTAAAAGACATTCTTGCTAATGAAGAAAGAATTAAAGATATTATTAAAAATGAACTTGTAGAAGTAAGTGAAAAATATAAAGATGAAAGAAGAACAGATATTAATGATGTTGAAGAAGAAGATTTTGAAATAGAAGATTTAATTGAAGAAGAAGACATGGTAGTTACTATTAGTCATGCAGGTTATATTAAAAGAATACCAGTATCTATTTACAAATCTCAAGGAAGGGGAGGCAGAGGAATAATCGCTGCCACAACTAAAGAAGAAGACTTTGTTGAAGAACTATTTATTGCAAACACACATGATTATTTATTATTATTCACCGACAAGGGCCAAGTTCATTGGGTTAAAGTATTTAGAATTCCAGAAGGCTCAAGACAAGCAAAAGGTAAAGCAGTTATTAACTTAGTTGATATTGGTAAAGATAATAAAGTAACTGCATTTATGCCGGTTAAAAAGTTTGATAGTACACATTTTTTAGTTATGGCAACCAAAAAAGGAATTATTAAAAAAACAAACTTAGCAGCATTTTCAAGACCAAGACAAGGTGGCATAAGAGCAATTAATCTTGAAAAAGATGATGAGCTAGTTAATGTTTTAATGACAGATGGAAACAAACAAGTAATGATTGCTTCTAGAAACGGCCAAGCAGTTAAATTTAATGAAAAAGATGTAAGACCAATGGGTAGAGCATCTAAAGGAGTAATAGGAATAAGATTAAAAGGTGATGATACAGTAATTGGAGCTGTTATTGCTAATGATGCTAAAACTTTGCTTACAATTACTGAAAATGGTTATGGTAAAAGAACATTAATTTCTGATTATAGATTAATTAATAGAGGAGGATCAGGAGTAATTAATATTATATGTAGTGAAAGAAATGGTAAAGTCATAAGTACAAGAAGTGTTACAAGTGATGATGAAATTATGTTAATTAGCCAGAAAGGCATTATCATTAGAACAAGATGTAATTTAATTTCAACAATTGGTAGAAACACACAAGGAGTTAGATTAATGAGATTAGGTGCTGGAGATAAAACAGTTAGTGCTGCAAAAATCATTGGTGAAGATAAAGCTGTTGAAGAAGTTGTAGAGGAAGAAAAGCAGCAATAGATTGATAAAATGGATGAAATTGAAAAATTAAAAAAGAAAATTAAGAAAGATTTTGAAGACCATATAGAAGTTAATGAAGATTCTGACCACCCCGTACATGAAAAATATACTAAAGAAAAAAAGCTTAAAAAATAATTCTTTAATTTTATAAGAGTAATTTAAAACAACAAAGATTATAGAAGATAAATTAATAAAAAATCAACAAATAATTTCTAATTCTTTTTCATAAATTTTTAATTTTATAGGTGTGGTTCCAATAATTTCAGCATCAGCATGTGCAATAACACCATTTGAAGATATAACTTCTAACTTTTTTGTTTTTATTGAATCCACATCTTTAAATTTATGTACTTGTTTTGTTGCTAGTCCAAAAACATATCTTAACAAATCAGGAAAGTTTCTCTTTTTTAAAATTATGACATCAAATAAACCATCATCATCTCTTGAATCTGGAACAATCTGCAATAAATTCTTAAATTTTGCAATATTACATACCAACACATAATAACCATTGTAAATTTTACCATTAGCTTTTACAGTCAATAATTCAGCATTATAATTAAAAACAGTCTTAAAAAAAGAAATTGGATATGCAATCTCACCAAACATTTTTTTTATTTTTGGCTCAACATTCTTGTATGCATGTGCATCTATACCAATACCACAAGCAATTGCAAAATACCTATCATTAACTTTACCAACATCAAAATCTTTCCTTCTATTATACAATATAACATCAATTGCCTTTTTTAGATTCTTTGGAATGCCCAAGGATCTAGCAACCATATTAGAGGTGCCTAGTGGTAATACACCCAGCCTTGGTTTTGAAAACCTTTTTTGCATTAATCCATTTATTACTTCGTTTATTGTTCCATCGCCACCAGCTGCAATAACAACATCAGTTCTTGCTTTCCTTGCAAATATAACAGCATCCCCTTGTTTTTCAGTGATTTTTATTTCCAGCTCATAATATCTTAATTTTCTCCTAATTGTTTTAAGAGTTTCTTTAATTTTTCCTTTTCCTGATTTAGGATTTATAATTAATGTGTATTTCATTTTTTCTTATTATTTATTTCTTAACACTAAAATCAACTATAATTGGCAAATGATCTGAAAACTTAACCTTGGGTGCTGATGTTTTATTAATTTTAATACTTTCTGAGTGCAATATGTGATCTAAACATCTATTTGGTTTCCATGATGGAAAAGTTTCTAAATCATGTTTTACAAGACCCATATTTGTTTTTTTCATAAAATTAACTAACTCGTCATCTCCCTTAAATGTATTAAAATCACCCAATACGATTTTAGGTTTATTATTTTTTGAAACTATCTTAGCTAGCTCTTTAATTTGATTAGTTCTTGCTTTTTTTCCTAAAGATAAATGTACAAGATATATAGCAAGTTTATTATCTACCTCAACTTCAATAACTAATTTTTTCTTTCCAGTTTTAAAATCATGTTCTGTTACTTTTGTAAATTCACTTTTTGATAAAATTGAATTTGCTAAATGCCTAAAATAAGGTAATTTACTTATTCTTGATTTTTTACCATACTTACAAAAGCTTGCAATTGAGTTAAACTTAAGCTTTTCTTTAATATATTCTGCTTGATCTATACGTTGTGATCTTATTGACCCGGTATCAACTTCAACAAGCCCAACTACATGTGGTGATTGTTTTTTAATAAAATTAGCAATTTTATTCAGTGCCTTTGGATCAAGAGCAATATTTTTATTACATATAACATAATCTTTGTAACCATCACCAACACCCATACAATAGCACACATTATATAATAATAATCTCATTTTGTTTTCATCCTTTTTTCTGAATCCACTTATTTGTTTTTATTTTATTTTTGTTTTGTCAATATTTTTTCATGAATTTGTTTTTATTCCATACCTGAAACAATGGCATTTTTAAACATTACTAGCTTAGGACCTTTGTAACCATTTGTTTCTTTTATCTCCTTGGATAAATACATCTCTTCAATTAAATCAAATATATTTCCTGTAAACATTCCACCTTTAAATGGTTTTTTTGTTATTTTTCCTGATTTATCTTTTTTAACAACATAACCTAACCTAATCTCAGCTGAAAAATCTCCAGAAATACTATTTGGAGAAAAACTAGAAAATGATACAATTTCTAGCCCAGATACATAAAATGCTTTAGCTAATTTTTTACCTTTACTTACTTCTATACTACCAAGAGCACCTGTTGCTTTAATTTTTAAATAATCTGCATATTGTTTATTAGAAAAATAATTATTAAACACACCATTATCAATTAGTTTTATTTTTTTGGAAACAACCCCATCACCATCAAATAAAGATGAAGAGGGATTTAGTTTTAATAATGGATTAGATAAAATAGTTAATTTATCACCATTAAATTTAGCTATTTTCTTGTTAAGGTTATATTTAGATAAGTTCATATGTTTTATTTTTGCAGATGCATGCATAACTAAAGGATTTAAACCCAAATGAGGAGCGAAAAACTCACTACTTGCTTCCCCTGACAACATAACATTACCTTTGAATGTTTTTATTAGAGATGAATTTAAAACATCTTTAACTAAACTAACATTTTCTTGAACAAATTTATTTGCATTAAACTTAGATAAAGAAGAAACTTCTTTCATTGCAACATGCTCTTGTTCTTTTCCAGAATTTAAAACACCGGATGCAGTTAATGTTAACTCAACATATAGTGCAGTTTTTTCCTCTTTAAAATCAACACCATTACTATTTACAATCCTAGATTTTAAATAACTTGAATGTAACTCAAGATTATTTGGTTTAATATTTTTATTTTCATTTTTAGTTAATTCGTATTTTATAGTTTTATGAATATCTTCCAAGTGTTTAATTGGATTAATTAGCTTTTTATCTACAAGTGAAACTCTTGATAATTTATTCTTGACTGGCAGACTAAATTTTGGTTTTGTTGAATAATCACATAATACTAATGCATCATTAATTTTTTTATCAATTTCATTCTCATCTAAAATAGAAAAACTACTTTCTCCAATCTCTTTTCCTAAATGTTTGTAGATTGTGATATCAACATTTGTTCTAAAAGCATTTAGTTCAGATTCTTTTTCTAAGTATTTTGTATAATATAAGTTTGTTCTTTTAATCTCAGCTAAACTAATTTTCCAACCATCTAGTTTCCTTTTTTTTAACAAACTAATTATTTTATTTATTTTTACCATTTTTCATATTTTGGATTAAGCTAGTTCAACATCTTTAATCAATAAATGAGGACCACCTTCTGAAACTCTTACCCATTCTTTATGTCCTTTACCACATCTTCCAGTTCCAGGAACTAATAATTTATTACCTACAGCAACAATATTTGCTAATATTTTTGGAAGATAACCAGTCATACCTGCTTCATAAAACATTTTACCAGTTAATTTCCCGTTTTTAATTTCTTCTGCGACAACACCTTGAATTTGTACATGCCATCCCTTAGGATCTTCCATCCCACCTGAAGAATAATGTAAATATAAGCCATTCTTAATTTTTTTAATCATCGCTCTAACATCACTTTTACCTGGGGCAAAATAAGTATTACTCATCCTAGCATAATTTTTATGATCATAGCTTTCTGCTCTTGCATTACCACTTCTTTTTATTTTATAATTTTTATTACACAACATTTCATTATTTAATCTAGTAGTGGAATACATGTCTGTTATTGGTTGTGAAACAATTCCATTTTTTATCAAATATGTTTTTCCTGCCATAAAACCTTCATCATCAAACCAAAAACTACCATTTTTTCCTGTCAATGCTGGATTATCAATAATTGACACTTGTTTAGATGCAATTCTTTTTCCTAAAAATTCAAATGCTTGTGCCCTATCTTTGTATAATGTATCTGATTCCATCCCATGACCAAAACTTTCATGTGCTAATAGTCCTGATAATTCTGGACTGAGTATAGAAGTATATCTTCCTGGTTTTAATTTTTTAGCCTTAGAAATCTTCAATGTTTTATCAATAATATTATCAAATAAGGATTTTTTAATTTTAGTTACTTCATATCCAGAATTTAATAAGCTTTTATAATAATATCTTATACCATCTTTAGATTTAACAAATGGTAACATCATTAAAAAGCAAGTTTTAATTTCTTGAGATAATTGTTTGTATTTATTAACAAAAATCTTAAACTCGTGTGCCTCATCATACAAAACTCTTGCATTAATAATCTTTTTATCAGCATTAACTAATTTTTTTTGTAAATTATTAACAAAATCTACTTTTGTTTTGATAGTAATCTTAGATGGATCAATATTAATCATTGTTTTGAAATCTTTGTTAAGTTTTCTCTTATCTATGTCTAATTTAATTTTATTTTTATTTTTTATTTTTGCAAATTCCTTTGCTTTTTGTGTTAGAACTTGCTTATCAATTCCTGTTGTACCAAAAACATGAAAAAATTCTCCATCAAACAATCTTAATTTAACTCCAAAATCATTATCATTATCAATATTAATTTCAGTATTATCCCTAGATATATTTAATGAAGAGTCCTTAATTAACAAAACATCTGCATAATTACTATTAGATTCCATAATCCTAACTAATCTTAAGAAGAATTTCTTTGTTATAGCAATACTTTTCCTATTAAATCCCATATATCTATAACTATTTACTAGGTTTATATATTTTATTATATATAAATGAGACAAAAACCACATGATAATTAATAATCCCATAAGTATAATAAGAGAATAATGGATAGTGCTAACTATGGTGGAGCTGTAAAATATGATCAAAATGAGACAACCATAATTAAATTAGATAAAAAGCTAGAGAATATTGAAACAATAATAGCTGAGCAAATAATTAAAGACAGAGAAATAAAGCTAAATTTATACTATAAAAAAGTAAATAATGATGAATATATTAAAACAGAATCATATAATGTTCCTTTAACTGGATATGAAGATCTTAAACTAATGGATTTATTAGATATGAGTAGATTCTTTCCTGCAAAACATTTACACATTGAATCTATGCCGGATTATTTATTAGGATATACAGCAATTGGCTCTCCAAATATTTTTAGAAATTCTAGATTAATTCCAGGTAGTGAAAGAGCATATGAAGTTGATGTTCATGAAACAATCCATACAAATGATGAATTTGAAACTCGTATGTTAACATCGTGGATATTAGATAAAGATATTAATAAATATTTATTTAATAAGGGTGTTGTATTAAATAAAAAAATAAATTAAATAAGAAAAATAAAAAATAAATTAAAACTAATTAATCATTCTCTACTCTTGGAGCTAAAATAAAACTAAGCATAATTTTATCTACAGCCCTATAGTCTAATCTTAGTGGATAATCTTTGTTAAAGTTAATTTTAACATCTGGAACAAGTTTAGCACAACTAATCATCTTTTTCAAATATTCAATACTATACTTTGCTTTTACTTTGTCACCAGATTCATTAATTATTTTAACATCATCACTTTCACTAATTGCAATGTTTGCTTCACTCAAATCACTTTCTGCTGAAATAACTAATTTATTATTTTCAACCATAAGACTAACACTTTCTCCAATAATATCCACGTCTTCAACAGCGTCACTTAACATTGAAGATGGAGCAGAAATAACAATTGGAAAACTTAGTTCTGGAACTTTTTGTTCTTTTTCTTCTAATTCAATAATAGGTAGGGAAAAAGTTCTTTTTGATGTTCCATCTAAAATAATTTTTAGTTTGTTTTCTGCTAATTCTAGACTTAACATATCATTTGGCTTAATTCTCCTAAGCACTTGCTTAAGATTACTTAAGTTAATAGCTAATTCTGTGTCTTCTTGTACATCATATTCTACAAATATACTAGATAATAGTTTAAATACAACCATTGCTACATTTGCTGGATCCATTGCTACTAATTCAATTGCATTTTTAGTAATCTTAAATCTTGCTTCGTTAACTAATTCTGATATGATAGAAATACTCTCTTTTAGATATTTTGGCTCTGCTAGTGTTAATTTCATTTTTCATTACCCCCTTTAGGTGTCAAATTATTATGTTACAATACATATATTATTATTATATATCCTGAGAATACCCACCGATATTTAAAGATTTAGTTTTATTTATATAATAATATACTAGAACATACACATAATAATATATATTTTAAAATTGTAATGAGTAATGAGTTTTGGGTCATGAGTTGGTTATCAGTAAGGAGTTATGTGGTTACTGAGTTCACTAATAACTAATTAACTGACAACCAACTCATAACTACTTACTCAGAACTCACAACCTTAACTATTCAACTTTAAACCGTTCCCCATCACCCATCAATAATACCTTAGGCACATCGCATTCTTCTGCTAATTCTTTCATTGCTTCTTTCATATCTGGTTCACAATGTGCAGGAATAATAATATTTGGTTTAACCATATTAATTAAATCCCTCAAATCTTCTCTTGATGCATGACCACTTACATGAATATCTTTAAAAATCCTAACTTGCCTCTTTTTTAATTCTTTTTCTAATACATCTCTTGCTTCAATATTAATTTTATTAGGAATAACACTACATGAAAAAATCACAGAATCATCTTTCTCTAATTTAAATTTGAAATCCCCTCTTGCAATTTTACTCAATACTGCTTTTGATTCACCTTGATGACCAGTTGCAATAATTAAATATTTATGTTTGTTTTTCTCAATTAATTTCAGTGCATTTTGAACTTTATTACTATATTTAACAATTTTTACATCTTTAGAAAAGTCTACTAAGTTAACATTTTCTGCTGCATGAACATATTTAGCTAAACTCCTTCCTAACATTAATACTTTTCTATCTATACGTTTAGCATAATCAATAATAGATTTTAATCTTGCAATATGTGATGAAAAGGTTGTAACTAAAATAGCTTTGTCCTCAGCATTTATACCTAATAATAAATCTTTTAACATTTGTCTTGCAACACTTTCTGAAGGTGTTTTGCTTGCATTTTCAGCTCCTGTTGAATCACTAATTAATACTTTAACACAACCTTTTTCTCCTAATTCTTTTAATCGTTTAAAATTAGGTTTTTTTCCAAGCACTGGAAAACTATCAAACTTAAAATCATTACAATATAATACAGTCCCATATTTTGAATGAATTGCAACCATAACTGCCTGGGGTGTTGAATGAGTGGTATGTATAAATTCAATTTCAATTCCTTCAGAACCATCTTCTAAATTAATTTTATATTTTGAGTTTGAAGATAATGGTTTAATTTTATTATTTAATTTTAATCTTTCATCCCTGCAAATTGTTAAGATTAATTCTCTAGTATATGGTGTACATAAAATATCTGCATCATATTTGTTAGAAATAAATGGCAATGCACCTAAATGATCAAGATGTGCATGTGTTGGAATTATGGCACAAACATCTTTTTTCCAATCTGAAATAACACTATCATCTGGTATTGCACCAACTTCAACTAATCTTTTAACTGGAACTTGTTTAATATCCTCATCTTCTGTAATTTCTATGTAACTTGGCAGATATAACCCCATATCTATGATAACCACTTGATTATCTATCTTAATGGCAGTCATATTCTTCCCTATTTCGTCATAACCACCAATTGAGCATATTTCTATCATATACCTAAAAACAAGAGGTATATTTATAAATCTTTTTAAATAACAAAATATATATGTTAAATATATAGGAATAATTACATATTTAATAGATATTTATATTAATACAAAAAAGAGGCATATTAATGAGAAAAAGCAAAAAAGCATTTATGATAAGTAAATCTTTTGATCTTATTTGGAAAGTTATTGTTTTATTAGCAATTGCTTCTTTATTAGCTTGGTTGATTATTCCAAAAGCAGGTGATGTATTAAATGTACTTATGTTAGGATAATATAAAAAAGCAAATCCGATAATAAATTCAAAGTTAAACAAAATTAAAATGAGAAATAAAAAAGCCCAAGAATTAATGTTAGGAAAAACAGCTAGATTAGTTTTAAGCATTATAGCTATTGCAGGTTTAAGTTATCTGATTTTAGTCAATTGGTTGCCTGGAATCACAAAATATATTGTAGACACACCATTAGATTATGAAGATCAATTAGCAGAATCAAAACAACAAGAACAACACTTCATCACATTAGCAAATGAAGGAAAATTATATGCACAACAACATAATTATGATTCAGCAGCTACAAAATACCAAGAATTAATTAATTCTCCAGGCTCAGACAATATTGTTGATACTCAACGTTATTATATAGCTAAATCTTTTTTTGAAACTAATAAATATGATGAGGCAATGTTACATTATAGACTTTTCATTCAGAAAAAACCAAATGCACAACAACAAATGATTGATACAGCATATTCAGATTTAACAAGTATTTATATTAAAAAAGGTATGAGTGAAGAAGCAAATGAATTAGTTAAGGAATATAAACAAAATTATCCTGATAGTAATTATTATGCACAATTATCAATTAAGTTAACAGGATAATCCAGATTTATAAAACAAATAATAATCAAAATTATTCAAGAAAAGAAGATTAAAAGGTGATAACATGTACAAAATGAATAAAAAAGCTCAAGGTTTAAGTTTAAACATGGTAGCAGGAGCTGTTATTGTATTAGTAGTTGTAGTTGTATTAATAATTGTATTTTCTGGAAAGATATCATTATTTTCCATGAGTATAAGTGGTTGTGAATCAAAGCCAGGAGGAGCATGTGTTGCTAAAGATAATTGTCCAGGCGAAGATAATTCAAAATGGTATTACTCACAAAAAATAGATTTCAAATGTTCAAAAGCAGATGAGGTATGTTGTTACAGCAATTGTAAAGCAAGCGGTGGTTTTTGTGAAAGTACATGTGAATCTATTGATGATCTAGGACCAGCAGATTGCACTGGTAGTAATAGATGTTGTAAAAAGAAACAATAATAATACAGGTGGAATAAATGAGAAAAAAAGCACAACTTTCAATACCACAAACCCTTGGTTTATTTTTATTAATTATGATATTAGTGGGAGGAGTAATAGTTTTTTATGCAAGATCAACTGCTTGGGCAAATGAACAAAAAGATAAACTTGAACCATGGATAGTTCATCCACAATGCAGATGTGATTTTACAAAAAAAGAAAATATCATTTGTGGTGAAGATGGAATATATAATGAACCAATTACAGTTAATGGAAAAGAAATACATTGTGAAGAACAAGGTGAACAAACAGTAACTTAAATTATTCTAAGCTTAGGGATTAAAATTAAAAATGTCAAAAAAGAGGTACAAAAAAGGATTAATAGATTTAGAATTCTTAGTTAATTTAATTAGAGGATTAATTGTTTTGGTGGTAATCTTTTTTCTTGCTGCTGCAATTTATAATATATTCTTTCAAGATAATAATGAAGAAAATGTTAAAAGCAATTTTTTAGGATTAATTGACACCATCCAAAATCTCCCACCACATTTCCCGATTTTACAATATTCAATTGATCTTGGTGATCCAGAAGAATATTCAATAGTAAATAGCATGAGTGCTAAAAATAAAATAAATATTGAGGATCAAGAATGTATAAATTCAGATTGTTTATGTTTATGTGAAGGAAAATTAGATGAATGTGAAACACCAATTATTTGTAAAAAAGTTAAGTCTAATGTAGATAATATGGTTCTTAGTTTTTCTCAGTATAGATGGAACAAAGCACCATATGTAGAACTTTATCAAAAAGAATATAACGAAGATAAAAAGAAATTTTTTAGTCTAATGATAAGAAGAGCTAATGAAGAAGTAGCATTATGTGATGCAGGACCATGTAGACATGGATACTGTGATTGTCTTGCAGGATTAGATGAAAAACAATCCTTAAAAACAATAGAAAATCTAAACAATGCAATACAAAAATGTAGTTTAGAAACACATGGTCTTACTGATGAACTTAATCAAGAAGCAATTAATATATATGAAGGATTAGAATTAAAACCAAGAATTTATTATTATCCTATAACAAGCAATTATGAAATAGAAGAGAACCTTATTGAAGTATATGAATTAGAACAAGGAATCCCTAAAAAAATTAAAACTTATGCCCTTGAAACTTCTGCTGGAAAATTCAAGTGGTTAGAAAGCGATGGACCATATTCACACAATTTAATTGAAATGTTCAGATTAAAATTAGAAGAACCTGAACAACATCTTATTTTTTGTGACCAAATCAATGATAATTTGCAGACAGACTACTTAATGACTATTGATTCAACATATTCAGTTGAAGCAGGCTATTGCATGGAATTCCCATCAGGAGAAAATGAAGAGAACATACCATTTTGGGAAGATAGAATTGAAAAAGTAAATGAAATGATTGAATATGCAGATGGGGAAGGAAGATATAATTATGAATTACCATATACAGATGATGAGGAAGAAGAAACAAACACAGATTCTACTACCCAAGAAGATGATTATGATTCAGACTATACAGATGATGCATATGTTACAGAACAACTAAACAATTATATTTATGAAATAAGAGTTGATTATAATATAAAACCATATATCCAAATAAAGAAGGGACAAGAAACAATTATTTCTGAAATAATTGCCAATCAAGAAGGCCCAAACACATATATTTTAGATGATTTTGATGTTAGAAATATTAATATTTTCAAAGTTGAAGAAGATGGAAGATATTTATTATATTTTACCCCACATATTTTTATAAAGGATAAGAGCCATAGTTTTGTTAATTTATTTAGTTTAACTGAAGAAAAAATAATTGAGATTTATGATGAAGATGATGAAATTAATCAAGGAGGAAAGAAAATAAAATTAGAAATTCTTAATAATAAGATTCAAGAATCAGTAAAAAGCAACAAACTTAGTTGTAATGAACCTGTTGTAAACACATTAGTGGCAAGTACAAAAGAAAAAAGCAAGGGATGGATAATAAGAATTGATGAAGGAATAGCATATTTAGAATATAACGGACCTGAGAAAGAAACAATAAAATTATACAAAACAATTGGTCAAAAAAAATATCCCATAAATATTGATTGTTATGTTGATCATTTAGGAAATTATAATTCAAATATTGATCAAATAATCATTGGGCCACAAGATAAAGATTTAAGTATTGTAAAATTAGAAAGTGGGGAGCTTTGCTTACATAAAGAATCAACTAGCTTCTTCAAAGCAAAATAGATAGTAAAGAATGTTCTTTAATTAATAGATTTAATATTAAATGAAATATATAAAAGATTATAATTATAAATTAAGTTATATTATAATTAGTAATATATAACAAAAACTATATAAATCTATAAATATATAAATATATTATCATGTTTAAAAATAAAAGGGGTATTAGTATAGCGAAGCTATTAATCATAGAACTAATTCTAGGTTTAGTTGTATTTGGAGGGGTATCTTTTTACCTTTATTCCTTAGAAGATAATAAACTATATGAGAAAAAATTAATTACAAGAGATCTAAGTTTACTTAGTAATACAATACAATCTGTGCCAGGTAATGTTGCATACCAGTATGTTCCAAAAAAAGCAGGAGATAGTATGTTTGATTTTTTACATGTGTTTGATGAAGAAGATACTTATAATTTTGAATTTTACAATAACCAAATTACAATTTCTGAAAATTTCTACTCAAAACTAAGTTACCCTTATTTTTACAATAACAATTTAGAACATGGGCTTTATATTTTAACAAATGCAACAAGATTTACATTAACTAATTTTAATAATGCATTTTCAATACATGCAAAAGGAATGGTTGGCTTAAAACATGATAATACTGCATTAATTCAAGAATCTCCTTCTACAGAATATAAGCTTACATCAAATGTACAACCAATTAAGTTATTAGTAATAGATGCAGTAGGTGGTCATTTTAGTTCAGGAATACAAGATTTAAAACAAGGAAAAGCAGGAGCAGAACATTTCTTAAGTTATGAGATCACTGCTAATCTTGCTCAACTTCTTTCATTAGAAAAAACAATTATTCAAGCAAGAACACAAAAACAACCACAACAAGATTTTACAATGGAAAAAAGATTAAACTTAATACCTAAAAAAGCTGATTTAATATTAAGCATTGGAATGAGCCTAGAAACTCTTGATAATAGTGGAGGAAGTACTAGCAATCCAATTTATGCATATGTTCCTGAAAACAATGAACAAAGCAGTTTCCTTGCAACAACCATATTAGATGAGATCATAAAAGTATTCCCAGAAATAAGTGATAAAAAAGTATTAACAACCACACAACAACAAGATCCTACTTTATTTGTAAATCAACAAACAATTGATACCACTAATACAAAAAGTAAACTTGCTATCAAACTTGAATTAGGAAATTTAAATCTTGAAAACAACCCATTATACACAGAAGATGCTAAATCAAAGATAGCACAAGCAATTAAAAAAGGAATTGAAAAATATGAAGCATCAAAAGTATCTGTTCAAACAAGTATTTTATGTAATAGTGATGGCTACAAATCATTAGTTGGAGGAACACCTAAACAAACGTTAGTTGAAGAAACTGCAAAGATCAAAGGTAAAACATGGGTTGGAAAGTTAAGTGGTAATGCAAATAGAGATGTTGCAGTTGTAATTCCTGAAAATTCTGATTGTGGTAGAGAATTTGAAATAATTTATTATTTCCATGGCAGCCATGGTTATTTACTTAATGAACAAGTTCCTGCTTGTATAACAGGAACAAGTTTATGTGAAAAAAAGGAATGGTATACTAATCCAAACAAGGATTCATATAATAAATGCCCAAAAGATCAAGGATCTACACATGATTCAGGATTAGAAATATTAAAAGAAGTATTAGAAGAAACTGAAAAACTTGGAAAAGATCCAAAAAGAAATGTAATTTTAGTTTATCCATTTAGTGGAGGCCCTAGAGCAGGAGGTTGTACTGGTACAGGTTATGATAGTTATTGGATGTATCCAGCTAAAGATGAAAGTATAGACATATTACATCAAAATGTTTTAGATGTTTTAAGTCAATTAGATTCAAGAGTAAAAGTAGGTTCAATTACAATCAAAGGACATAGTGGTGGTGGTGTACCGTTATATAGAATTACTGAATCTGGCTTTAAAGTTAATAGGATTGATTTTTTAGATGCTAGTTATGGTAATTGGGCTCAAAAAGCATATGAAACAGCAATAAATAATAATCCTAATGTAGAATTTAATATTATTGTAAAACCAGATACAGACACAGATGAACAAGGTAAATCTTTGAAGGATAAAAGCAATGTTAATTACATATACACAAAAACAAAACACGGCAACATTCCAAAAGAATTTTTTAGTATGGAAAGTAATAATCCTATTTTACTAGAACCATTAATTCAACCAGAACTTTCACAAGAATCAACAATTGAAACAGAAAAAACAAGAACAATACCTAAAACATGCACATATTATGATAAAGGTCTAAAAAAGAAATCATACTCAACAATTACTGGAGAAGAGATTCATGATTCTGGTTGTACATTATGTAGAGAAGATCAAGAAACTATTACAATTGCAGGCCATACAATCGAAGTTTGCTGGAAATATAAAAAGTTAGTAGAAGCAGCATTACAAAATATTGTTAATTCTGGATTCCCTATTTATGAAATAGATGGATTTAGGGAAGGTCGTACTTATAATAAAGGCAAAGATTTTGGTGAACACCCATATGGAATTGCAATAGATATTAATCGTGATTATAATGGATTATACAATAAGTGCAAAAAATGGAATGTTGAAAAATGCACATTATCAATTGCAGGTAAAAAAAATCCTGAAAGACAAGAGGAGATTGAAGGAACAATAACAAAAAATTCATATGCATATGTAATTATGGATCAGATAGGATGGATTTGGGGAGGAGACTGGGAAACTAATCAAAAAGATTATATGCATTTTTCATTAACTGGCGAATAAAAAATAAAAAAACAACATAGAATTAACTAAACAAAGAATAAACAAACATAAAAAAAAGAAAAAACATAGGAAAAAATAAGCATGACAAAAACAAAAAAACAATTTAAGAACAAAAAATCAATGGTGGCATACTTTCAATTAATGATGGTAATGTTTAGAATATTTGTTTTAGGATTAGTTTTGTTTTCAATTGCATTCATGGTATTTTTATTCATTGAAAAAGATACCAATATTCAAAACGAAGAAGTTGAATTGTTTGTTGAACAATTACTTTATTCAAAAAATGGTTTAAGTTATAGAAATCAAGATACAGGGAGAGTTTATCCTGGAATCATTAATTTTGCAGATATTGTTGATCCAAATGAAATAGAAAAAAGATTAAACAAGGCATTTGATTTTGGAGATTATCCATTAATTACATCAAATTTTTCATTAACCTTTCCTGACCATATTCAAGATACAGATTTAGAGCAATTAAAAATGTTTTATTATAACAAGAAAAGTTTTGAAGAATATTTAGTTGTTTCAGGTTGGACAAGTGGTTCACAACAAAATGCAATTAGAGTAGAAAAAGCAATAAATGTAGTTTTAAGAAAAGAGAATGTTGAAAATGGCATGTTAAAAGTTGTAAATTATCCTGCAACCTTGCATATGACCGTATTAAGTCCAAAATCATAAAAAAAACAAATAAACTCAAAAAATGAATAAAAACAAATTTAGAAAAATAAGGAAAAATAAGAAGGCACAGGAAACATTAGCTACAGATATTTTAATTACTGTATCAATTGTTTTGATTATTACTATTAGCTTGTTTGTTGTAAATATGTTAGTGGGAGAGAAAAAAGAAGAAAAAATTAATGTTAATTTAGATAATATTCAGACAAAAAGAGAGTTATTAACAATGTTAAAAACACCTTCATATGAAGATGTAACTTTTGGGGATCTATTAATTCAACATTATTATTCTAGAGAAAAAGCAAAATTATTTTCATCAATAGAAGAACAAAACAAAGCAACATGTAGCTTAATTACCAATTTTATTGAAAATTATAATTTAGAATCTACATCAAGTGATTATTATGTTGGTGAATGTTTTGATTTAGATGTAAAAACAATAAAGGGGGAAGAAATATTAACATATAATTGGTGTTCAAAAAGCACAAATGAAGAAACAGCATATTTACCTTTACCAGAAAACAATGCATTAAAGGTAACAATAAATACATGTTCATGTATGCGAAGCATTCATAAAAACGCACCATTAGAAACAATTAATTGCCACTAAAAATGAAGAACCAAATAAAAAATAAAAAAGCAGGACATGAGTTCATGATAATTTTATTAGGGGTTGTTATATTTTCAATGATTATGCTAATGTTAATAATTGTAGATTTAGAAGGCAAAACAAGAACAATGGGTGAAGCTGCCACAGAAGTAATGAAAACAGCACAAGAAGGAGATAATTTAGTTAATTATGTTGATGTTAGTGCAAAACATGCTGTTAGGGATACAGAATATAATCTTGCATTAAAGGGCGGCATTGCCAGTACAGAATGTGGAGAATTTAATGGAGTCCCTTATTGGTATGTTGATGGCAAGTTATGTTTACCAAAAAATTATAAAACAGATTTTAAAACTATGTTTAATACACAATTTTACAAATATTTAGAAGGTTTTGATAGTTATTTTAACTTAGATGAACATTTTAATATCCCTCAAAATTTTTATGAATACAAATTTATAGACAATAACATTATTGGTGTTGCAAAAGATGAAATTGCAATTGAAGGAGATAAAGTAGATGTTCCAACATATTTCTCTTTTGAAAGCCAAATTAAACAAGAACAAGCCACAACAATGACTGTTTCTTCAGGTGAAACTATAAAATTAGTATTTGGTGGAGATGCAACAACATTAGATCAAACAACAAACCCATTTAGTAATATATTACAAGAATTCCAAAATGCTTTAGTCTTTATTAACCTTGAAACTTTAATTACAGAATTACCATATCAACAATATATGATAGATGGCAAACTAAAAGAAATATACCATTTTAGAGTTCTGCCCAAACATGCAGATTATATGAAACAAAGCAATATAGCAGTTGTAACATTAGCAAATAATCATGCAGGTGATTTTGGAAAGCAAGGAGTCCAAGACACAATAAGTTATCTTGAACAAAACAATATTGCATATTGTGGTGCAACTAAAACTTCTAGTGAACCTGGACAAAATACACAAACAATTGTAACAGCTGATAATGGAATTAAAGTTGGGTTTGTTTGTTATACTGAATATGTTAATAGCCATAGTAAACAAGGCAGCCATGATAAACAATATTGTGGAAATGTTAATGAATTAGTAAATATATTTGGTCAAAACAAACTTCAACAAGACATAACATCAGCAAGACAAGCAGGAGCAGATATTGTAATAGCATCATTACATTGGGGAACATCAAGTGATGATACTCCCCAAGACCATATCTCAGGCTCAAGAGCAGCTATAAATGCAGGTGCAGACTTAGTAATAGGTCATGGCCCACATCGTGTACAAGGGATTGAGTTTATTGAAAAAAATAGCAAACAAAAAGTAATTGTATATAGTTTAGGTAATCTTTTGTCAGGAAAGGGAATCGAAAATTCTCAAATATCAAAATTAAACACAGGAGGAGAAGCAAGAAAGGCACTTTTATTCAGTATTGACATTGATAAACAAGCTAATGTTCATGGTTACAAAGTAACTCCTTTAGATTTAGGTGCAGGAGCTCCTAAAATTGCTTCAGAAGAATTTAAACAAGAGATTATCAAGAATGTTATTGATAGATCATCAAACTATCCAAATGGTTATAAACAAGATCAAGCAAATTTAATCACACAATCAACTATTGATGTGGCATATCCTGCAATAGATGATTCTGGCTGTCAAATTTCACAATTCCCATTTAACTCAGAGTCAGTTGGTCATACATCCAATGGTATGTTAAAGAATCCTGCTACTATTAAAAAAGAAACAACACATTATTATTCACATAAACATTCAAGAAATAGATTTTATGGGACTATTGAATTAGTTAATATGATAGAGAAAGCAGGTTGTATAACAGCAAAAGCAATAGGTGCAAGAATAGATATTCATGATTTAAGTGATAAAGAAGGTGGAAAATTAAGTGGTCATGCATCTCATCAAAGTGGTAGAGATGTGGATATGGGTTTATATTTCAATAAGAACAATAAAGTTTACAATGATTTTGAAGATGCAACAGGTTCAAAAATAAAATATTTTGATGCAAATGCAAACTGGATATTAATCAAAGCTTTGCTAGCATCAGGAAACATTAAAGCAATTTACCTTGACCAGCAATTGATTAATAAATTAAAAGAATATGCACAACAAAGTGAACCAGACCAAACAATAATTAAAAAAGCATTTTCAAAACTTAAACATTGGAAAAGCCATAAAGACCATTATCATGTTAGAATTTATTGCCCAATAGATGATAACCAATGTAAAGAATAAAAAGCAAGTAGAATAAAAATAAACAAAACACAATAAAAACAAAAAAATGAATAAAAACACAATAAAAACAATTAGAATTTGTATTTTACTGCATTTACTAGTTTTATTATTAATTTTACCTATGATATTTAGTGAAGAATTAGTTTATTTTGAAATTCAAGATGTCCAGAATGAAAAGGAAGAAAAATTAGTTGATTTTGGTGTTTTAGATAATAATAACTTTTATTACCAATTAGATGAAAACACAGCATTTTATACTGGAATAATGGATAATTTTGATGATGAACCAATATACCAAATTAATAGTTATGATCAGTTTAATAATTTAATTGTTAAAGAGATAGGTTTAACATATAAAACAGCAATTTCATTTAATTCTAAAACTAAACAAATTAAGATTTTCAAGAATGAAAAAGTAATTATTGAAAAACAAATTGAATTCTGTAATAACAATAATGTTTGTGAATACTGCACAGAAGATGATTGTTATAATAAAGAGGTTATAGTTTATGAAAATTCATTAACATGTCAAAATGATTGTCCTACTGGAACAAATGATAATTATTGTGATTTAATCCAAGATAACAAATGTGATCCAGACTGTAATAATCTAGATAAAGATTGTAATATATGTAATGATCCAGATAATGAAGATGTTTGTTATTACAATGATTTAAATCATTATTGTATGTATGAATATGATGGCATTAAATGTAATTCTGAACAAAAATGTAAACAAGGTTTATACCAAGAAATGGAAGATAACACACAATGTTGTATTGATAGTTATTGTGTTGCCCTAGATTATGTAGAAAGTGATAATGACAATAACAATAAAGATTTAGTAGATGAGTTTATTGAAGATGAAATTCTTGATGAAGTAATTGATGAAGAAGTAGAAAAAGGTAAAATTGAAAGTAATGAGATAGAAGATAAAGAAATAGACCAAAAAGAAATTGAAAAATACACAAAAGAACAAATAATAGATGGGGGGAACATCAAAATGTATCTCATAATATTAGCCATGTTTATTTTAGTTGTTATAATTATTAATCTTTTCAAATTTTTCAAGAAAACTAAAACAAACAAATTAGATGAAACAATAAATAAATTACACAACCAAGGTATAAATTATTCCAAAATAAAGCAGCAATTAATTAGAAAGGGCCACCATGATGATGAGATAGATAAAGCCATTGAATCACATTATAAAAAAGAGAGTAAATAAATCAAATGAATACAAAACATTTAATAGATAAGAAAAGCCTTGCATTAGCTTTAATGTTGGTTTTATGTATAGTAATAGCTTTGCTTTTTGTTAATATTTCTAATTTAAATAATAACAATGAGAAAATTACAGGTCATAATGTTTATAATCCATCCCAACCAACCACTAACCAACAAACAATTAATCTTGGTCAGTGTAATGAATTGATCCACTTAGAATATCTTCCTGAAAAAATAGTAAGAAGAGATTTTAATGAAGAAAAGTTTAAAAAGTTCCTTGCTAAGATACAACCATATAAACAACATATAAAAGAAGCTTCTGCCCATTATAATATCCCTGAAGAATTAATTATAGGTATTATGAAAGTAGAAAATGCAGGGGGGCCATTTGATTATGGAACTTACACAATTAAAGATGGATCAAATTCAAAAGTCAAAGTAAAAAGATTATGTAATGGAAGATGCGGATTATGTAAGTTTGCAGGTGGTCCAGGTAATGAATATAATTGTATGGAAGACCAAAAAAAATGTCATTACTATGACAAAGAAAAAGAAAAATGGACGATATCAAGCTCAACTGCATATTGTAATATAATGCAAACAAGTATTGAAAATTGTGAAAAACTTGAAAAAACAGGTGAATGTAATCTAAATGAGTTTATGAAAGGAAATCCAAAAGATGGAATATTCACAGGAGCAGAACATATAAGGGGAAAATTAAATTCTTATCTTGGAATTATATCAAAGCCACCATATGATAAGATCCCAGCACATAACCTTTATTGGGGAACAGCATTTGCCTATAATAATGGTCAAGGCACCCTAAAAATTGCATTAAGAGAAATTACAAAAAATAAATATAATGGTGATTATTCAAAATTCAATTGGTGGGAACTCACAACAGAAGATTTTGAAGTAATAATGCATCTCTTTTCTGATAGTGTTAAAGACAAATCAGCAGTTGGCAGAGTTGGTTATGCACAAGGTGTCCTTAAGGCATTAAAATATCAAGGTTTTGATGGTTGTAATGGTGGCCTAATAATTGGTGAAAAAGGATTACAAGATTATTTAGGTAATGAAAAATATACAAAACAATTATCAACTCCTGAATTAATACCAATGGATTTTCAAGATAGATTTATTTATCAAATTGATCCTAGTTTTAGTATTTCATTAACTCATGAGTTAGACATATATGCAAAATTAAGAGAAAAATCTTTCTTAATTGCAAAAGAAGTTGAAAAATGTCATGAACAAAAAAACATAGATGAAAATGGAGAAAAAATAACTACAATTAATGCTGGAATTATTGAAGAATGTGTGAAAAAAGAAATTAACAAGAACAAAGAAGTAAACTTCCCACCAAAACTTAATCTAGAAATTTGCGATAAAGATGTAAACAAAGCAAGTTATACAATTTGTGCTAAATCAAATGAAAATCTAAATGTTTATTTAAACAATGATATTAAAAACAAACCATTAATTTATAGATTTGCACTTGGCTTTAAAGACCCATCATTAAAGAATGTTAATATTGAGACAATAAAGAAAATCAAAGAAGATAAAGATGTTCTTAAACAACCAGACAAAACTATAGAACAACAAACAGATACTACAACAAAAACACAACAAACTATAACAGATATAACACCAGGTGAATTAACTCAAATAACTAATAACATACCATCTGATATTAATTTTTATACATATACAACAAAATGTAAGTCCAAAGTTGAGCCATTTGAAGATAGAACAGAAGGAATTATTCTTCCTAAATCAATCACATCAAATACAGAAGTATATTTTTATTTCCATGGCCATCAAATGAGTGGTGTTGAATCATATGTAAAAAACAAGAAATTAGCAGAAAAAGTTTCAGGATTGCATAATCAAGGCAAAGATATTATTTTAGTATGGTTTAAAGGAGGAGATAAACATATTTCTTCAGAATACACCATTAAGTCTGGACCATTCAAAGGAGAAAAGGGTGATGGTGGACATGATTGGATGAAAGGTAAAAGAGATGGAACAGATGAATCACAGTTTAAATGTTTCTATGATGAAGCAATTGCAACAATAACACAAGAATTAAACCAAAACCCAACATCTATTTCATTTATGGGACACAGTAATGGTGGAAGAACCATAAGAGATATTTACATTGATGGTGGGTTTTTAGATGAACCTCATTTACCTATTAAATCTACAATTTATTTTGATGCATGTTATGGAACTTGGTGTACAACAGTTGCGAACTTACCAACAAGTAAAAGAGGAGAGATTCATTCTTATTATTCTAGCCAACAAGATGCAGGTAACACACAAGAAGATTCAATTAAATTACCTAATTACCCTGATTCCGAGGTTAAGGTTACAAAAGCAGGCCACGGTAGTGTTCCTGCTAATTGTTTCTTAGATCATTATAATGAACAGGGTTGTTTAAGCTAAGGTCCTAGAAAGGAATAAATTAAGAAAGTATATACTCTATAATATAAGTTAGAATATGATAACCCATTTAAATATCAAGGATTTCTCATTTAAATATAAGACATATAATTAAGATATATAGTTAATATATAGCTGAAATATATAATTAATACATATAATAAATCCATGTAAGGATTTTATTATCTACAAGGGGTGTTTACTATGCTTAATATACCATATGATGTTGTTGTAAAAAAGATTATTGAAGATAAAGGTTTATCACAAGCTGAGATTGATGATAAAGTTGAAAAAAAAATGGCACAGCTTGCAGGTTTAATTTCTAAGGATGGTGCAGCCCATATAATTGCTAATGAGTTAGGTGTAAAAGTAATGGAGCAAAAAGGAGTTGTTAAGATTAACGAAGTCTTTGCTAGTATGCGTGGATTAGAAACACAAGGGAAAGTTACAAGAAAATTAGAATTATATGAATTTCAAAGAGGAGAAACAACAGGAAAAGTTGCTAGTTTTTTTATTGGTGATGAAACAGGCCAAATAAGAATTACATTATGGGGAGATCAAACAAAAGAATTTGACAATATTAAGGAAGGAGATGTAGTTATAATCAGAGACGCAAATGCAAAAAAGAATAATAATTTTGTTGAAATACACCTTGATTCAAAATCACAATTAATTATTAATCCAAGTGATGTAAAAATTGAGGAAGTCAAACAATTCACAAGAGAAAGAAAAACAATTAAAGAATTAACAGAAGATGATAATAATGTTGAATTATTAGGTACAATTGTCCAGGTATTTGATATTAGATTTTTTGAAGCATGTTCAGTTTGTAATAAAAAACTTCAACAAACAGAAGAAGGTTTAGCATGCCAAGAGCATGGAAAAGACAAATTAGATTATAATTATGTTGTTAATGTTTTTCTAGATGATGGTAGTGCAACTATAAGGATTGTATTCTTCAAAAACCAACTCCAAAACCTACTTAAAAAAACACATGATGAAATTTTAGGATATAGAGTTAATACTGAATCATTTGAGCAAGTTAAGAATGAATTACTTGGTGAGATGATTAAAGTAATTGGGAGAGCAAAGAAAAATCAAATGTTTGATAGACTTGAATTCACTAGTAATTTAGTATTCACAGATATTGATCCAGAAGAAGAGATCAAGAAAATGGCAAGTAAAACAAATCCTGCATAGAATAAATTAGCATATATAAATTATTAACAAATACAATTAAAATGATGTTTAGAACACATAGAATTTTTGTTTTAGTATTATGTTTAATTATCTATATGAACCCATATAATTTATTAGGGATATTAAGTATTTCTAATAGTATCTTCACGACAAACTTCTTAATCTTTTGTTTAATAGCTATATTTGGCTCAATGGTACCAGACATAGATAATCCTTCTTCAAAACTTGGAAAAAATATAAAAATAGTGGGATATGTTTTTAAACATAGGGGATTTTTTCATTCATTGCCAGCATTAATCTTATTCATATTTATTTTTTCTAGATTTTTTAGCTTAACCTTAAGTTTTGCATTTTTTATTGGTTATTTTTCACATTTATTGTTGGATAATCTTACTTATCAAGGAATTTATTGGTTTTACCCATTCAAGTATAGAATTAAAGGTTTTACTAAATCAAAAAGTTTGTTTGAAAAAACTTTTTTCTACTTAAACTTACTTACATTCTTATTATTACTTGTTTATTTTTTATAAAAAGATAGAAGAAAAAAATCAGATATTTAATTCATAAAGTCCTTCACTTTCTTTAATTTTGCCATCTTTAATCATAAACCCAATGAACTTTTCAATATGTTCTGGTGGAACACCAGCTTCTTTTGAAATTTCACTAAGATTAGATTTTTTAAGTTTTAAGATTGCAATAATTAAGTTCTTCATTAAAACTGTACCATTTTTTTTCAAAACCTTATTCTCAGATTCAAAATTCTTAATAAGCATATCTAATTTATGCAATTTAGCCTGAATTTCATTTAAATAATTTGAAAAATCAGGAGCTGAATACACAAATTGATCAGGAGCAATTATTTCAATAGATGTTGGCATATAATCAAAGCAGAACCACATTAATTTATCAATATCATTAAACTCAACATCTATTTCTACAAATACACTAAACATATTTTTATGTTCTTTTTGTTCAGCATCTGCATAATCTTCATTTAATACCTTAACTCCTTCTTCTGTTTTAAGCTCTTGGATATATTCTCTAATAATTTTATCTAAATGCTCTTTAGGAGTACCAATCATACTAATGATTGCCCTTACTTTAATTTTTGTTGGTTCCATTTTATTGCTTGTGAATGCCTTATTATTTAAAAATGTTGTTATTGAATATGATGAAAAACATAGTCATTTTTTAAAGAAAATCACCACTATGTTTAGTAACAATAGCAACCCAAGAAAGAATTTTGTAAAAGATCTAATTTGAGAATTCTTATTCTGATAAATAATCCCCCCATAAACATCGCATGAAGAGTTAAAGTCTAAAGCTAGTTCATTATCATTTAATTTATTTAAATATAGGGTTGTATTTTCTTTGAATTTTTTAAGATTTAATAATGAATTAATACTACTATTATTTTTATTATTTTCTTGAGAACCACATAAGTTTTTAGATTCAACATTTTCTAATTTAGTTTTTTTCTTTTTTTTATTCTTCTCTATATTCTTTTTAAGATTCTTTTTTTCATCACAATCAATAGATATTGCTTTTTTAGCTTCGACATCAAAACCTTCAAGAACAACATAATGTTTACTAGACTTACTAACATCGCATTTTTCTTTTAATTTAACATATAATAGTATATCCTGTATAAAACCCTTACCAAACAAGGATATTTTTGTAATTTCACTTACTTTTTTATTATTCTTATCAACAACATATGCTTGTAATGAGTTTTTTGAAGAATTTTTTTTAATAATTTTAGCTTTGATCCTAATATTGCCACCAAATTTAAGTTTGTTCTCATTATATACTTTTATAAATTCAATATGGGAATTAATAAGATTAGAATTATTTTTATTATTAACAATAATTAATTGTTTACTAATATTATTATTTAAAAGATTAGTGTCATTACATATTGGATAAAGTATGGCTTTAATAAACAAAATATCTATTTCTTTACCATTATTAATAGTATATTGTTTTTTAGGTAATGATGTATTAAGTTTTTGTTTTATTTTAGCCTCAAAAACATCATTAATCCAATATTCTATGATAAATGGCTGAGTACTATTAACATTAAAATTTAATTTTAATTTGTCATCATCTTGGTAAGTTAAAAAGTGATTAGATAATAAGTTGTTTTCATTTAAAACCCCATTATTTTTAACTATCTCAAGTTTAAGGTTAGGGTCACACTTAATTGTACTTAAATCAAGAACAATAATATTCTTACAAACCATTACTCCACTATTATTAATTTCTCCACATAGAGTATAATTTCCTTCAAATTTAAATAATATTTTTCCAGTATTAGAAGTCTTATATTTATTAACTTCATTTACAATAAAAGACCCTGTTTTCAAAAAATTCTTGCCTGAAATACTATAATTGACAATAACATCAATTTTTTGTTGGGGATATAACAGATTATCAATTCTAAAAAGTTTTGTATATTCAATATTGGTATATATAACATCATTAAGAACAACAGATAAATTTGCATTTGAATTTATTTTTATTTTTGATAAATTCTGAAGAGATAGATTAACTGAATTATTACTTATGGAATTAGTGTTATTATCGATAAAAAAAGAGGAGTTATTAATCAGAAATGATGAATTTTCAATCACCGCACCATAAGCAAATTTAAAGGACAATAACCCTATAATCACCATCAAAATAAACATATAAAACCATTGCTTTTTTTGTTTACACATAATTTAGTATAATATACTTTGAAGTTAATAAACATTTATAGTCGAGAAATAGAGATTTTCCGAGTTTGTTCGAAAATACTATATAAAGATAAGAAAAAAAAAGAAAAATATTCCGGTTTTGTAATAATCATAATCAATTCTAATTAAACAAATCAACCATTAATCAAATCTGATTAAATAATTATTCCAATTCTTTGAAATCTTCATTAATTTGCCTTAATAATATTTTATGTTTATCAAGGAAATAATCAAAGTATGATGGAAATTCTTTAAATGATTCACATTTAATTTTTCCAGCTGTTGGATGCGCTCCAATATCAATCCAATCAAACAAAGTAACATAAGTTGACTGTGCCTTATTTTTAAAAAAGTTCAATGTCCAACCATCTTTTGTCGGTTTTAATTGATAGGAACCAAAATCAGCTAATATAAAATCCTCATCATTTTTATTATTGAAATAAATTAGTTGATTGTAAATATAATAATCAACATCATCGATGTTACATTTATATTGGTCTAATAAAAGCTCTTCTTCTTGCTGTGTGTTTAGATAATACAACCCACCAACAATAATAACCAATAAAACAATTACTGCTAATATTTTTTTCATGTTATCCCTCCATTATCTTAAGTCATGATAATTCTTTTGATTTATAAAGATTATTAAACAAGTCCATTATAAATTTAAATGAATATCTCATTAACCAATTAATAAGAATTATAGATTCAGAATCCCATCAAAAACATCATTTAAATCATGTTCAAATTGGTCAAGATCACCATTATTTTCAACAACATGGTTATATTTTTGAACTTTTTGTGCATTCATAATATTCAAGATTTGCATTTTATTATAACCTTTTATCATTCGTTCATAAACAAATTCAACATCTGCTTTTATAAGAATAATGAAATCACAAAGATCATTTACCCCTAATTCAGTTAATAATGCAATATCAACGACCACATTTTCATTTTTTGCCCTTGCTTTAAGTAGCATTTCACTAAGCTGATTTTTAATTTTAGAATGCATAATATTATTTAATTGTTGTAATAGTTCAGTATTGCTAAAAACTATCCTTCCTAATTTTTTTCTATCTATTTCTAGGTCCCTTCCTAAAATATTTTCACCAAATTCAGCAATTAGGTTATTCTTTACTTCACTATCCTTTAATAATTCATGGCCTAGCTTATCTACATCAATAATTCTAAAGCTCTGTTTAGTTAATTTAGCTAAGATTTGTGCAGCTGTTGTTTTTCCAACCCCGATATAACCAGTTATACCTATAATCATATATTTATATTTAAACACTATAGATATATAAATATTTATGAAAACCTTTAAATACTTGGCTAATATGACAATAAATATGAAAAAGAGGGGTTTTTTAGGTTTAATAATAGCTATAATAGTTATAATAATTATACTCTTGGCCAGTTTATTCTTTATTTATTATCCAAATAATAAAATTATAGAACCAAGTATAACATATGAAAACTTACCAGAATATGAAATACTAACTATCGATAGCTCAGAAATAGAAAATATCAATTCTAAACTAATAGAACAAGATTTTCAAGTTAATCCAATATTAATTAATAATTTAGAAATTACACCTAACAAACAAGAAATGCAATTATTAGAGAGATCTAAGCAACAATATTTCATATTGCAATTAATTGGCCCAGTTAAACAAGAATGGAAACAGATATTAGAAACAGTTAATGTTAAATTTTTTGATTATATTCCTGAATTTTCATATAAGGTAAAAGTACATCCAAAACAAATACCAGAAATATTAAAATTAAAATTTGTTGCAAATATAGTTGAATATAAACCAGAGTTGAAAATACCAACACAAACACAACAAACAATTGAAGAATCAAAAGATAAAGAAGTAATTAATTTATACATTCAAACATTTGAAGAATCTGCTGCGCTACAATCATTACTTGACCAGGTTGCTGAATCTTACTATAAAGAATCACCATTAATTTACCATGTAAAGGTTAAAAAGGCATATATTCATTATATTACAAATATTAATCAAGTTGAGATTATTGAAGAGCTTCAACCATTAACAATTACAAATGATTATTCTTCAGACATTGTAGAAGTTGATCCTACTGCTTCAATTCTTAATTTAGATGGTAGTGGGCAAATAGTTGGGATTATTGATTCTGGTGTTGATACGGGTGTTGATGCTAACACAGAAGGAGATATACATTTAGATTTAGACAATAGAATTAATAGCATTTATACCATATCAAATGTAGTTTGTATTATTTATGGAAAATCATGTACTAGTGCTGATGATCTTAATGGACATGGAACTCATACATCTGGTTCAATTTTGGGCAATGGTTCTGCTTCTAATAGCCAGTACAGAGGAACCGCATACAATGCAAATTTATCATTTTATGCAGCAGGTGATGATGATGGTTCAAGAAGTATTTATATTGCTTCATTAGATTCAACAATGATTCAAACAAGTTATGATGATGGAGCAAGGATACATAGTGATAGTTGGGGTTCATCTACAACAGAGTATAGTACAGGCCTAGCAAAAAGAATGGATAGTTTTATGTGGGATAACAAAGATATTTTAATTGTTACATCCGCTGGTAATGATGGTTCATCATTACAAACAGTTCGTGACCCTGGAACTGCAAAAAATGTATTAACAGTTGGTGCATCACAAAGTAATAGATCTGGTAGTGGTTATGGTACTAATATTAATTCCCTCCCATCATTTTCAAGCAGAGGACCAGCAAATGACAATAGAACAAAACCAGATGTTGTTGCTCCTGGTACAAACATTATTTCCACAAGATCTTCTAAATTAAGTGGGGGAACCCAATCATGTAATGGTGCACTTGCAGGAAATAATAATTATTCAACATGTTCTGGAACATCAATGTCTGCTCCTTTAACAGCTGGCTACGTTGCTTTGGTTCGAGAAAATTTTATTGAAAACATTAATTATCAAACACCAAGATCATCATTGATTAAGGCAATGATTATTAATGGAGCACAAGATATTGGTTATGGAATCCCTAGTAATCACTCAGGTTGGGGAAGAATTAATTTAACTAATACATTAACACCACCATATCCTAAATTCTTCAAATATATTGATAATACAACTGGATTTAGTGGATCAAATCAATACACAACCCATAATATAGAGATAATTAATACATCCAGTGAATTAAAATTTACTTTAGTATGGACAGATTATGAATCAACAAGTAGTGCTGCTAAAAATTTAGTAAATGATATTGATTTAATCATAACAAGTCCAAATGGATCAGTTTATTATGGAAATAATTTTGAATGGCCTTATAATATTTCACAAGATCGATTAAATAATGTTGAACAATTAATATTAAATTCAACAAATGGAGAGATTGAAACAGGAACATATACAATAAACATATCTGCATTTTCAATAAGCAATACAAATCAAGATTATAGTATTATTATTTCAGGCGGAGTAAATGTAAGTCCAACAACTAGTAAATTTGATGGTGTAACAACACTTCCTAATTCAGGATCAAGATATTATAGCGAAAGTGGTTTTATTTTAGAAAATACAACAAATGGTAAAATTATTTGGAATGAAAATGTTTATCTTTCAGATATGAATTTTGATGACAATATAATTATGAATAGTAATAATATTTGGGTTAACACAACAGGACTACATTCAACCTTAACAACAACCAATATGACTATTTCTTTGTACAACTTAAGTTATGAAAAACCAATGCCAATGAAGAATGGAAATACCTGTAATGATTGTCAACTTGTTTCTAGTACGTCTGGAAAAGTTGAATTTAATGCAACTGAATTCTCTAGTAGTGGTTCTAATTATAGTGCTGTTGAAAACTCATCTATTGACATTTGGGACATGAGAGATAATGGGAAACCATATGCAACTGATACAATCAAATATCAAAATAATGAAATTTATTTTTATGCAAACTACACAAACTTTTCAAGTTCTTTAGCTATTACAACAGGGACATGTACGATTAATTATAATGATTCAACAACAGCAACAATGAATTATAATGCATCTATTAATTTGTATCAATATAATAGAACATTTTCTAATCCAACACAAACAGATTATAATATAAGTTGTAGTGATACTAATTTTTATCAGCGAAATTCAACTAATTCAACAACAATAAATAATATTAATGCAGTTTATCCATGGCAACCAACAAATGTTTCCATACAATTAAACTCAAATGGAACTATTACTATAAATTGGAATACAACCAAAGATGCAGGAAGTTATGGATTATTTTATGATAGTAATCTAACTAAGTTATGGGAATTTAATGATTCATCTGGGCCAAATATTACAGATATCAATATTCTAGAATTAAGTTACACAGATAACATCAATGGAACAACTAAAGATAGTAATGGTGTTACACAACGTTATTACAAAGTTGTTGCTTTAAATTCTACATCAAGAACAAACACATCTAACTCAACAATCGGTGTTCTCAAAAAAGAAATACCGGTAACAACAGGAAATCCAAATACTGGTGTTGAACTAGTAATTATATCTATACCATTAAATGTTACAGATTTAAGTTTGTCAACATTAATCTCAACAACGTCTAATATTGCATCTAATAATGATGTTATTTATACTTATAATTCAACATCATCACAACCTGAATCTGTACAATTTTTCACTGATTTTGGTTGGTTTGGTGATTTCACTAGCTTTAATATTAATCAAGCATATTTGTTCAAACCTGTAACAACAGCATATAATATTACTTTTGTTGGTTCTGTTCCAATAACAAATACTTCATTCACTATAAAACAATCAACTAATATTGCAGGCAACTCAACAGAATTAAATTTAATTGGTTTAAATACACCACAAAAAAAATGTAGTTTAGATACTATTTTTTATGATGCAACTAATGGAGATACTATTTATAGATACAACACAGCAACTGCATCTTATGAAACTGTTTCATTTGACGGAAGTAATTGGTCTGGTGATTTTGATTGTATCAATCCAGGTGAAGGTTACGAATTTAGAATTGTAGGTAGTGAGTATAGTATTAATTACGAAAGATAAAACCAAATTGAGAAAAAACAAAAAAATGACATATCGCCTAACGAATTAATATTTTATTTCTTACCCCAATGTTCTTTTAATAGACCCAATAGTTTATTAGGTTCAATATGATACTCCCCTTGTATGTTATATAATCTATTTGCTTTACCTTTTGGTTTTTCTGAATAAGCTAGCTGAATTTTTAATTCTCCTTTATCATGCATTGCCCCATAATTAAACCATTTCGTAGTTATCTCTTTAACAGATGCCCATGGAATAACATATACAATATCAAATACCTTCTCAATAATTCCTTGTTTTGTTATTATTAAAGTTTGATTTGTGCTTTTAATAATTTTCACTAAATTAATAACAATAAATGCTAAGGCACCAACACTAAGTAATACAAGTAGAGAAATTGCAAAGATTCTAATATTATAATTATAATCCAACAATTCTAGTCCCCAAAAAGCAGTAATTCCTAAAAAATCAAATATAGTCATTACAAATCCAAAGGTCAATAAAAAACAAATTAATGAAACAAAAATCTCCCAAAAATGAGTTTTTTTTGCTTCGAAATAAAGAATTTGATCAGTTTTAGGTTTAGATGTAACAATTTCAGCAATATTTTGAGGTAGATTTTCATTCTTAATAGATAGTCCAATTACTATTGGCCAAGATTTTTCTTTTTTCTCTTCAATTTTCTCTTTGGGGAAATTTATTTGATAATGGTGATAAACCAAACCATAAATTTCATTGAAATTGTCAGCAAATAAATGAGGGATTTCAACCATTTTACCCGCAGTCTTATCTAATTCATCAACAGAAACAAACAATTTAATAGAGGTTACAAAATTATCTTGTTCTCTCCTATTAACTTTATATTCTGAAATCGCTTCCCAAGGCAAAATTGTTACCTTATTATTTTCTCTAAGTATGATTGAGTCATCACTTATAGACACATAATATTTGTCTTTGTTAAATTGTGCACATAATCCATCAAAAAGCATAAATAAAAACCAAATAACAAACAAAATCAATAAAAATTCAATTATGATAAATAACCATAATGAAAATAGGTAATCAGGATAAGATTCAATTTGTAATACTAATAATAAAGTTAGAATAAAGGAAAAAACCAAAGCAAAAAATGCACTAACACTCTTCCATACTTTGTTCCCAGTTGTTAATTCTTTTAGATTAAATGTATTTTCACTAGTATTATCAACTGAATTCTTCAGTTTTTCAGATAAGTTCACAATCTTTTCTTTAATATATATAGTTTTCTCATTAACTTGTGTCTTTTGTGATTTATCTGATTTCTCTAGTTCTTTTGGTTTTTTTAGTTCTAGTGTTTTTTTACCCATATAACTAATTAAGAAAGAGTAATATATAAATTTATTGTATAATACTTAAAAAATTAAAAAATTAAAATAAATGATTATAATGGACCTATTTCTTCAATTAATTGTTTTAAAGCATTAACAGCTGCCCCAACATAATCTTCTTCTCCTGATTTCAAGTATGCAAAATTAATACCTGAACTTGAATTAATTCTATGTAATCTTAAATCATTACCTGTTTTCTTTAATACTTCTACAACATCTTTAGCACTACCACCTTGTGCCCCAACACCTGGTATGAGTAAAGGTATTTCTTTACCCGAATCAACAAAATATTTACTTATTTGTTCTAATTCAGCAGGATAAGTGGCCCCAACAACAGCACCAATTCCATCATTATACCAATCTAAAACTATTTTTTCAGCTGTTTTCATATAAATTGCTGTTTCATTTCCTTCACTATCATTAACTTTTAGATTTTGTAAATCAATTGCCCCTTTATTTGAGGTTCTACATAAAACATAAACACCTTTTTCATGTATTTCTTCAGTTCCATCACCACAATATTCAGTAAATGGTCCAACTGAATCACTACCCATATATGGAGCAATAGTAATTGCATCTGCTTTCCAAAAATCAAACAATGCTTTTGCATAAGCTTTACTTGTTTTTCCAATATCACCTCTTTTTGCATCTAACAATACTGGAATACCAAGTTCTTTGCATTTCTCCATAATAATCTTTAATGCTTCAAGACCTTTAAAACCATATTGTTCATAAAAAGCAATATTTGGTTTAACAATAGCGGGAACAACTCCTGCCTGAGAAAAACCATTTAACATTTCAATATAAAATTTTGCAATTGCTTTACCTGGTTCTTTTTCCTTATTAACAAATTCTTCACATCCTTGAGAAGGAATCTTATCTAAAACAGGATCTAAACCAACACAAACAATATTACCTACTTTTTCTGCCCTTGTTTTTAATTGTTCAATATAATTCATTTTTTCACCAATTTGTATATAGATTATAATTATTCAAATTTTAATTACTCAAATTTGAGTTCCATTAACCCATATTTTTCAAAACCAATCTCAACTTGCCTTGATACTTCTTCATTTGGGTTATATTTTGCTTTTGCCATTGGTAACAATGCCAAAGAATGACTCATTGCATAATAAGGCACACCTAATTCATTAACAGCTTCTTCAACACTCTTTCCATCATCTCTTTTCTCCATTCGATTTACTAATCCAATTGCAGCAACAACTTCTACATTTGCTTCTTTTAATTGCTTAATTGTTTTTAATAATGAACCACCAGTTGTTGTTACATCTTCTAATACTAATACTTTGTCTCCCTCATTAACTTCCCCAATAAAATATTTATCTTTAGGTGCGCCATGTGGTTTTGGTTGGCCCCTACCAAGAATTATTTTTTGTTTTGAATTTGTTGAACCATCTAAACATTCCTTTCCTAATTTATAATTTGCAATTATTGCAAGTTTTGATGCGCCTTCTGGAACACCATAAATATAATCAGATTCAATTAATTCTTTTTTTAAGAAATTAAGAACAAAACCTGCTGTTTTATCAATGATTTCAAAAGTATTTGATAAATTTCTACAATTAGCATACCAATAACTTTGTCGTCCTGATTTTAACATAATTGGTTTATCAAAGAAACCAACAACATTATTGTCAATTACAAATTTATTAAATTCATCTTCATTAAATATCTTGTTTTCATCTGACATTGTATATTACCTCTTTTCCTTTATAGTCTTTATTTAATACTATTTTTTCATGACCTTCACTATTAGAATAACTATAAACAATATTGCCATTAACAATAGTCATAATTGGCCAACCTTTTAATTTTTTTCCTGCAAATGGTGACCATTTACATTTTGTAAAGAGTTTTTCATTTTCAACAATCCTTTCCATTTCTAAGTCTAAAATAACTAAATCTGCATCATAACCCTCTTTAATAAATCCTTTATTTTTTATTCCAAATATTTTAGCAGGATTTTCACAACATAATTCCTGTACTTTTTTTAATGAAATTCTGCCTTCATTAACAGCATTTAATAATAAAGGTAGCACTGTTTCACAACCAGGAACACCATAAGGATAATTAATTTCTCTTTTTTCTTCTAATGTATGAGGGGCATGATCAGTTCCAATTACATCCACAACACCAGAATTAACTGCATCGAATAATGCTTGTTGATTATTTATTGTCTTTAATACTGGCTTCATTTTAGTAAATGCACCATTATCATCTTCTTCTGTTAAAAATAAATGATGAGGAGAAACTTCAACAAAAAGTGTATTATCATTACCATTAGTTTTGTTTGTATTAATATAATCAATTTCTTCTTTTGTAGAAATATGGCACAAATAAAGTTTATTTCCGCATTTTTTTGCTAACTCAACTGCTTTTTTTACCATCTCACCTTCAGCATGTACTGCAACCACCTTCTCTGAAATTTTTGCAGTTTCAAATATTTTTTCTAACAAAAGATTATCAGTAATTAATAAATTACCAGTAGTATCATTCATATAAACTTTTACAGCAGCAACATTTCCAGAATCAAAAGCTTTTTTAATTTCCATTATATTGTCATCAGCACTTGCCCCAAAATAAAAACCAAAATTAACAATACTTTTCATTGCTAGATTTTTTTTATTCTCTAAATCACTTAATGTAAAAGTTGGAGGATTAGTATTAGGCATATCTAAAACAGTAGTAATACCACCTGCTGCTGCTGCACAACTTCCACTTAAGAAATCTTCTTTATGTTCCATACCTGGTTCACGAAAATGAACATGTGGATCAATTAAACCCGGTAAAACAAGTTTATTATTACAATCAATGACTTTCTCACAATTTATTTCATCTGAATTTCCTGAATTTTCTGAAATTATTGAGATTATTTTTCCTTCAGATATAAGAATATTTCTAAGAATTGTATTTCCATCTTCAATAACTTTACAGTTCTTTAACAATAAACTCATTTTTACTCCTTGTTGCATTTACACACATGATTTCCAAAATCTTTTAATTCTTTTAATTCTTTTGAATTAAAAACTGGACCATCAATACAAACTAGCTTATGGTTAATTGAACATCCACCGCATATACCAAAACCACAGCCCATGTATCTTTCTAAACTTACTTCACATTCCACATTATATTTTTCACATAACTCAACAACCTTTTTCATCATAATTTCAGGACCACAAGTATATACAATATCAAATTTTTCATTTGATAAAGATTCAGATAATGATTTTTCCAATAATTCTGTTGTAAATGCTTTGTCTCCTTCACTACCATCATCAGTACAAAAACAAGCATCACTATTAACACAAATATTATTGATAAGATCTTTAAATATCAAACCATCAGAACATTTAGCACCATAGATCAATTTAACATTTTTATTATCATTTTTTAATTGTTTGTATAATAAACACACAGCAGCCATGCCTATCCCACCAGCTACAATACAAACATTCCTAACATTTTCATCAATAGTAAAGGTATTACCATATGGCCCTCTCCAACCCAAAAGATCACCTACTTTTAATTCAAATAATGCCTTAGTAAAAGGTCCTCTTTTCATAGCTGTAAATGAAAACTTATTTTCCTTAATACAAGTAATAGTAAATGGTTTTTCTTCAACATTGGGAAACCACACCATTATAAACTGCCCAGGCTTAATTTTTATTTCTCCTTCTAACCAAACAGTTACAAAATTTTCATTATGTTTAATTACCTCAACAACCTTTGTTGTATAAGGGATATCTTGTTGAGTAATGTCTTGTTTAATAAAATTATTTTTAATAGTATTATTATTCATGAGCAACACCAATTATTTCTTTAATGTTAGAATATCCATTATTTGTCATCCATTCTTCAATTTCCAAATTAATTTTAGTAAAAACTTTTACACCCTCATAATAAACAGCAGTTCCAACACCTAACAAAGATGCTCCTGCCATTAACATTTCTATTGCATCCTTACCTGTTGTTATTCCACCAGTACCAATTATAGGAATATTTACTGTTTTGTAAATTTCATAAACATTCTTAATAGCCACTGGAAAAATGCCTTTACCACTTAACCCACCAAATTTATTTGTTAAAATAGGCATTTTAGCATTAATATCAATTCTCATACCTGCTAACGTATTTATTGCAGTTATGCCATCTGCTCCAGCTTGCTCAACAGATTTTGCAATTGGTTTTATATCTGTAACATTTGGTGTTAACTTAATTACAACAGGAATTTTAGTATTGTTCTTTACAACATTCGTAATAGCTGCTGCATCTTCTGCATTTGCCCCAAACAGTTTAAATTCTTTTTTAACATTTGGACAAGAAATATTTGCTTCTATTATATCTGGTTTTGCTTCTGAAATTAATTTAGCAAGTTCACCAAATTCTTCAACATTACCACCAAAAATACTTGCAATTATTGGTGTTTTAACAATTTGTTTTGCATGTTTAATCATTTCTATGGATTTGTCAATGCCTGCATTACTTAATCCAACAGCATTCATAAAACCATGGTTATCATTAAACATAATTGGGTTTTTATGTCCTTTTCTTGGATCTAAAGAAATTGATTTAGTTGTGATCCCACCAACATTATTTTTTTCTAATGTTTTAAAATATTCTGCATGAACACCCAATATCCCTGATGCAAGCACCAATGAGTTATTAAAATTAATATCAAATATTTTAGAATTGATCATTTTAATATCCTCTTAAATAAATCATTTTAGTTTTATTTCCTCTTTATTAATTGTTCTTTCACAAAAACAACATTTAATTTTCAATGGTGATTCTTGAAGCACCCCAAAGTTTGTAACTACCCCTTCAATATTAGTAATACAGTTGGGATTATTACATTTCACTATTTTTTTAATTTCGTTTGGTAAGGTTAATTTTATTTTTTTAGAAACTGAAAAATTGTTAATTGTACACATAGTTACATTAGGTGCAACAACTGCAACTTTTTTAACTTCTTCTTCTGTTAAAATCTTACCACTAATTTTAATCATACCTTTTTTTCCTAACTTAGCACTAGTTAAATTTGTTGCAGCTGAAAGGACATTATTATAACGTTCAAGAGATAAAATATTAATTAACCTAAAACAAAGTCCAGGTGGAATGTGATCAATAACAGTCCCTTCCTTAATTCTACCAATTTTCATTTGTTTATATTCTTTATTTTCCTCAATCATTCTAAAACCCCCAATAACAAAGCAATTATTGCCATTCTTGTTGGAATTCCATAGTGTGCTTGTTGAAAATAGTGTGCATGTTCTGCATCATCAACATCTTCAGATATTTCATTTACCCTTGGTAAGGGATGCATTACTTTTAATCCAGATTTTGCATTTGTTAGCATTTCTTTTTTAAGAATATATGCATTCTTCATTTTTTCATATTCAACTGGATCTGGAAAACGCTCTTTTTGTATCCTTGTCATGTATAATATATCTGTTTTATCCATAACATCCATGATACTTTCAGTCATATAATATTTAATTCCTCTTTGATCTAATACTTCAAGAATATCTTTTGGCATTTGAAGTTGTTGGGGGGCAACAAAGTAAATTGTCGCATTAAACAGACTCATTGCAATTGCTAAACTATGAACAGTTCTTCCATATTTTAAATCACCAACCATTGCAATTGTTAATCCTTCAACTTGCCCATGAGATTTTCTAATTGTATGTAAATCTAATAAAGTTTGTGTTGGATGTTGGTTTGCACCATCCCCACCATTAATAATTGGTATTATTACAGAATTTGCAGCTAATCTTGCAGAACCATCAACAGGATGCCTCATTGCAATAATATCACAATAACCTTCTACTGTTTTTATTGTGTCATATAATGATTCACCTTTTTTTCTTGATGTTGAACCATCCCCACTAAAACCAATAACACTCCCACCAAGTCTTTTCATTGCTGATTCAAAGCTTAATCTTGTTCTAGTACTTGGTTCAAAAAAGAGCGTCCCCAAAATCTTACCATTGCATAGATTTGAACAATCCATTTCCTCTATTTTTTTTATAGTATCCAATATATACCTCAGTTCTTCTTTTGTTGTATCATTAATTGATATTAAATCTTTGTTTTTTAACATTTTTTCACCCCATGGATAAATTTTATTAGAAAAAAACTACTAGAATTTAAATTTAGTCTGATTATTACCATATCAGATTGAAAAGATTACACAAAGAGCTTTATATTTTTTGTTATAATAGAACCTATGTATTAAATCAATTAATAAGTATTATTGTGTATTGATGTGTACTTAAAACATATTAATAAGATCAATTTTAAATCATTTCATATACATAAATCAAACAAATTCTCTTTTTGTTATTCAATAGTTGTACAAAAACTTTTAATAAGCAGTCAATATATAAGGTATAAATAAAGAATAATATAGTATATTAGGTGATTTAATGGGATTATTTAGTAAGAAAAAAAAGATAGATGCACCACCAAGGTTAGATGTGCCAAGTCCAGGGGAAGTTGATTCTTCAAGTAGTTTTGGTGAACCAGACATCCCACCAATACCTTCAATTGAATCTAATAGCAGACAAGAACAAACCATATTAGATGATGTACCCTTACCAACAGGGCCTGAATCAGAAGAAGAGGTTAATATTCCACTTCCACCAGAAGATATGGAAGAGCAGCAACAACCAAAAGAATTTAATGAAGATATTCCGCCTTCCCCACCTCAAGAATTAACACAAGAACCACAATTAATGCAAGATTCTTCACCTATGTTCCCTTCTATGCCTGAAGAACATGATTTTAATGCTCAAAAAGAGATGGGTCCATTACCTTTTGAACATAGTTATGATAATATGCCAGATGAACAAGAACTTAAAGAAACATTTATGCCAGTAAAACCAAAAATACCAAATTATGACAGATTATTAGAACCAAATATGCCAAAACCTAGTAGACCAACTATTTTTAAACAGTATTTTGTATCAATGACAGAATACAGGGAAATAATGGAAAATCTAAGTTCAATAAATATCTTAACTACAAATAGTATAGACATAACAACTAGATTAACAAGTATTCAAGAAGAAAAAGGAGCAAGATATGATAAATATCAACATGAGTTAGAATTAATTAATAATTATTTTGCAAAGTTAGATGCGTTAATATTTAATTAGACACAGGGTGAGAAAATGGGAATATTAAATGATAATTCAATGTTTATTAAAGTTGAAACATACAAAGAATCGTTAGCAACAATTGATTTAATTAAATCAAAAATTGAAGATGCAAAAAAGAGCATGAAAAAGGTTGCTGAACTAAAGAAAGAAGAAGAAGTTGAAATGAATCTTTGGAGAAAAATGTTAGGAGATGTTGAACATAAACTTCAAAAAATTGATCAAACATTAATCCAAGCAGGTCATAGATAAAATGGTTGAATATTTTATTGATATAATTAATCAAAATAAGTTTAGAACAGAGATTTTAACAGCTAAGAGAACATTATTAGAATGTTTAAAGAGATGTGAATTATTCAAACAAGTTAGAGAACAAAAATTAGATGAAATTGAAGACCTAAGAAATACACTGAAAGAGATTATTAAATTATATTCTCAATTAAAACAACAAATGCCAAAGGTTAAAGTTAAATTAGGAGAAAAAGAATATTCTAGATCTAAAAAAGCAAGTACACTATATGATTATAATAAAGAACTCAAAAAACTAGAATCAAGCATTACACACATTGAAAGTAAATTAAAAGAGTTTGAAAAGTAAAATATTTCTTTTAAATAATTAGTTATAAAAATATAGATAATAAATGAGGGAGTAGGGATTTGAACCCTAGTAGGCACTAAGCCAATGGATGACTTATATTTGGTTTCTTCATCGTACTCATAATTGAGCTCTCAGCACTCAAATACCTTGAGTCCATCCCGTCAAGCCACTGAAAGCATAAGCTTCCAATTTTGGCCACTCCGGCACTCCCTCAAATAGATTAGAAAAACCAGGTATTCTTTATAAATTTAATCCTAAACAAGTAAAAATAACAACAAGACCAGGCGAGCCGAAAGCTTGCTTGAGGTGAGTAGGATTTTATTTAATAAAATCCGTCTGTGCCATTATTGTTGTTATTTTTTACTTTATAACTATACACACAAACATAAAAACCCTTAGAAATATATATCAAATACACTAACTTGGCCTTACACCTAATGGCACTGGTAATTCACACCCTAGTCCTTTTAACAATTCCTCGTGATATGGTAATAATAATACAGAACTGCCTGTTTCATAACCCTTTCCTTCTCCAAAGAAACTACCTATCCACCCACCTAATGCAGATGTTCCAATAACAAACTTGGTGCCTAACAACCATTTAACTGCTCTTGCTTGAGGAATAAAATTAGCAATAGTATTTATTAAAAAGCCAGTACCTCCGCCAATTGTTGCACCAGTGACAGTTGCTTCAAGCTGAGATGTGAAACCTTCCTTGGGATATACATATAACACAATATAATCATTAGATGTATCAATCTCTATTAAATCTTGGACAGCTACTAATTCCTGAGTATATTTTAACAATTCATCATCTGTTGCTGTAGGCATAAGATATTTTGCATAAGTATTGGTACTAAAAAGTATAGGTGTTTTCTTTTCTGCCATAAATTTCTCTAATCCAGTGATTTTTTTATTTTTAGCTACACCTTCAAAACTTATAACACTACTAACAACACAATAATTAACTGTTTCACCTTTTACCCTAGAAAATAGATTTGCTTTACCAGCATTAAATTTGTAAACAGCCCCTGCCATTTGGTCGGCAATAATTTTTTTAGCATAAAAATCATCATCCCCTAGAATATTTATTGTTTTATAAATAATTGGACAATCTAATTCTAAACCTGATTTTTCTTTGGGAATCTCTTGTTGAATAATTTGTTTAAATGCTTCTGGTTGTTTTAATTGGCTAACCATTGTTGATTGTTTACATCTACTTAACATATCAATTTCCTTATGTTTTGTATTAAAGCTATTTTGGAAAACCAAGAAAAAGAATAAAAAAAAGAATAGCAAAATAATTAAAACAGTATACTTTAACATTTGTGATTTTTTTGTTTGAAACATTTTAATTTGTAATTATGCCCATTTATGGTTATATAATAATCTATGATAAATTTTAATTAACAAAATTCTGACAAAAATAAGTATTAATGTTATTTGGAGATACAAAAAACACGTGTGAAGGAACATCCATGTTATGAATTCCTGTTTTAGATTTAATAAAACCAGCATGAACAGTATCCCACATAAAATAAATAATTTCATAAGTATTCTTTACAGAAGGAACAATATTCACATTAGTATCAAATACTAGTTTTTCTGGAAAATAATATGTCTCTTTTTGATCAATTGGTCCTTTTGCAGCTGTTGTTAAAATATGTACATTCTCCCTTGTATTAATTGCAGTCATTTGTAATTCTTCATTATATGTTAAATGTGATCCTTTGTGTTTGTGTGTATCCATGTATTCATACAATCCATAAAATGGGCCTTTTCCAGATTCTACAATACTATCATGAAAAATAAATCTAGAACATCTTGCACATAGTTTTTTATCAACAACCAAATCTTTCATAATATCTTCATCAAAGATTTCTGCTCCCTCTCCAAATTTAGTCCAACAATCTAACATTTCTTCAGCAATAGTATAATATAATTTTTCTTCAAAAACTTCATCCATATTAACTGTTTTTAAATCATCTAAATCATTAAAATCACTAAAAATTTTAGTTTTTTCTCTACCATTCTTATCAGTAAATGTGGTTTTGAAAACTAAAGGATTATTATCTTTAACAATTTTATTATCATAAATTATTATGTTGTAAGCAGGACATTTTTCTCTGATAAAACTAAATGAACCTATTTTAGTAAATAATTTTGAACCAACTGTAAATTTACATATTTGATCTTTAGATTCACCTTGAACCCAACCATATAATTTAGGAGAAAGTATTAAAATTGCTGCTAATGCCATTACAATTAATATGGTCTCAACGGTTCTACTCTTTGCTTGACCTCTTTTTTTAAATTTCACCATTACACCATCATTTATTTGAATTTATACTATGTATTAAGTTTATTAAATGTTAAAAATGCTAATAAAAAGACCTTGTTAGCATATATATTATCACAATTAATAAAGCTATAAAGGCAATCACAGATATAACTGTTAGTCCGAAATTATCTAGTGAAACTGATGCTTTTTTCATATTAGTACCTCTTTATAGTATATTTTTTATAAATATATCTATTTATTAAGAAATATTTAAATGTTTGTTAATTATTCTTATTAAAATTAGACTAATTTTGTCTGATAGAGTTAGCTTAATGTAATTAAGACCTAAATATAGAACATGTCAAGAACAACCCATCAATGGACTAGTGGTATACTAACATATCAAAAACTTGTAAATATAGTGATATCATGGCTAATCTTGAAGAAAAAATAGAAAATAGTGTTAAAGATAGTAGATTTAGAAAGATAATATCTAAAACTAAAGACATAATCACTAGATTTTATCCTGAACTAATTGTTCCGGGATATGTTGCATTAAGTTCCCTTCTAATTTATAGAAATGACCTTTTTCGTGAACCAGAAGATGTATCAATAGAAAGAAGTATTTATAGAGGCCTAGAAACATCTTTAATCTTATATTTAAGTTTAGTTCTAAAAAGATCAAAAGATAATGAAAAAAAGAGAAGTAAAGTAACCACAAATAATCAAAAAGGATATACTAGAATTCTAAATTATCCCATTACTGCAGGATTAATTCTATCTGGAATTAGAAATTTACCAGAAATAATGAAAAAATTAGAATTATTATGTATTGGAACTAAAATACAATGGGATGATTATATGACACAATATAATAATTTAATTGAAAAACTCCCAGAACATAACATATCTACTGATTATTCACCAAGAGAACTATTAACTGAACAATTATTAAGACAAATCCCTGCTATGTTATGTATTTTACCACAAACAATTGCTACAACTTATATCTTATTTGAAATTGGAAAGAATTTCAAAGATCAAAAGCAAAAAAGATATGTTAAAAGAGTCCTTCAATATGTTGGAAATAAATTAATTGGAAAAGATAAAAGAGTTTTAGAATTATCAGATGAAATGGAAGAAGAATTTAATAATAATATTGAACCAAACATTTACAGATCTTCTATTTATTTCAAACAAAAAAAATATAGGGAAGGATTTTTTGAATTAAAAAAGGCAAGAGAAAAATTATCACATCAAAATAAAACACCATATACTTTTATTGTGCCAACCATAGTAAAAAGATTAAATGTATTGATTAATCAAACAATTGGAAGACATAATTTAAGAAGAAAAATTAAAAGAAGAAGAAAAAAAGAAAATGAAATTAAGTTAAATGAAGATGACATTGTATTTGAATATTGTCGTCTTGCTTATATGTGTAATTTATCTGGCATGCAAAAAACAGGATTAAAAATACTTGATGAAGCTTATCAACACTTCCCAAATAATATTGAACTAAGAACACTATATGCGCAGGAACTTGAAAATTCTAAAAATAAAGAAGATAATGAAAAAGCCATTGATATGCATATTATAAATTATCAGACTCTTAAAAAACAAAGTAAATTTAAATTAGTTTCTTGTGGTGAAACTACAAAACAAGTTTCAATAATAAGTATGGTATCTAATCCAACATTAAGTTCAACATATGTTTATAAAAAAGATTCCTTAAAAGAAACCGATAAAGCCAGACTTAATCTTGAACAAGCAAAAATAGAAAAAAGAAAAACATTAGAAGAAATAGCTATAGAGTTAGAAAAAGAAAAAAGTAAAGGAAATGATGAAGCAATTAGAAGAATTATGAAAATCAAGGAGGGATTAGAAACTTTAGCATTTCCTGAAACAATTGCTGAGATAAAAGAAGACAAAAACATAATTAATGTAATGAAAAGAGGAATAGGTTATACATTAAGAGAACATTTCAATAGTGATTCAACTATTATAACAACTGTATTTAATGTACTAACTGCAATGGCTTTTATTCATGCAAAAATTCCAATAGAGGGTAGAGAAGAAAGAGACCAAAAAGAATATTTTTATGAAAGAGTAGGGTTGTTAAAAGATAGAATAAATGTACCAAATAATTTAGTTAATATTTTAAGAGAGGGTTTTATAGTTGATCAAAGATTAAAACATGATTATGTCTTTAATAAAGATTCGCACCCTGAAAATTGGATAATTCAAACTGGTTTAATTCCTGGACTTGAAAATAAAAGATTATTAGCAATAGATTGGGATGAAAAAGGAATAGTTCATCAAACAGTAGAAATTGTAAATTTTTTAGATACGTTTACAAATTGGAATTATTTATTAAAAAGAAAATTTACAGACCATTATCTAAGATCATATAATTATTTTAGGGGTATCGAGGAACCAGAAAAACAAGAGAGGGGATTATTTATGGTTTCTTGTTTGGATGCAATGTATTCTAGATCTATAGAATTATGTTATGCTTGGAGTAGTAAATCACGACCCAGTATGCATAATTGTAGAAAAAGATTATTAACTAACACTATTTCATCAATTGTGGTGATAAGAAAAAAATTCCCGAATTTCTACTCAGAACACATGACAAGATATTGTATAAGGAATAAAGCAATTAAAGAATTAATAAAAATAATGTGAATTATAAGATGAGTTAATTAAAATCAGCTAAACCATTTATCCAAGCCTTCTTGTGTTTCTTTTTCTTTACCAAAAACACTATCAACTCTGCTCCTTAATAACATCAAAGTTTGTTTAACGTGTAGTGAAACATTATATGTCTCTGCTAAATTCATACTTAAATTCAAGTATTTTACAACAGACCCCTCAGAGATAGTAAAAATAATTTTACCATTACATTTGGTACAAACCCCCCTTAATGGTGGTCGCCTAAATTTTTCATTACATTTAACACATCTAAATTTTTGTTGTGAAAATTTTCTAAGATTTCCTTTTGTATCTTTAAGAAAATGTTTAGTAATAATCATTTCTGCCACATTAGATGTGTTTACTGCCCTTATATTTTTAGCAATTTGCATTTGACCATTTAATTTTTCTTCCATTGATGGTAGGGATTTATATGCAGAAAATAAAACACTGTGATTAATATTAGATGTTGAATGGGTATATCCCATTTTTTCATATTGTGTTGGTTTACCAAGACGATGAGTTATTTGTTCAATTTTTACATCCCATGGGTTTTTATATTGTTCTGCAGCCTCATATAATTCTAATGGATACTGCCAAACAACATCTAAACCATGTGCCTGATCATCAATTTCTGCAGGATTAAGTAAAGAAGTTAATACTAATGGTGCATCCATTGTTTTTGCACCCCTCCTATCAGGAAGATACCTACTAGAAAAATTTAAAAACCCATCTAATAATAATGAAACTGAAGCTTCATCTCCGTCACAATCTCTTCTTAGAGCTGCATGATACATTGGGTGAGCAAACATTCCTTGTGTCTGAGAAAAACCAATAATCCTACCAACACTTCCAGAAGAGATATGTGGTGCTAACCCAATTACTAAATGTCCCACTAAATCTTTTTTTGATTTGAGATTATAGTATGGCTCCAACCCATAAAGTTTCACTAATAATTCATCTAAAAAGTTAGCAACCCTATACAAAATTTCATTTGCTGGATCTTCCATCCCTTCTTTACCACCAGGTAAAATAAGATCTTGTGGTTTTATTTCTAAGATTTGATCAGGAGAAGTTAATTCTTTACCATTTATATCTTTTTCATAACCTAATTCAATTAGCCTTTCTATGGGTGTTCCAACTTCTTTAGGAATAAAATGTGTAATTGGAAGTTCTGACATATCAAACCGAATTGTTCCATCTTTATTAACATATAAACTATGCTTTGCCCTAAGAATCCCCTTTAGTAAGTGTTCAGGTACGTGATCTTTATTGCTTGTCCCCCTTACACCTTTAATTAAATCGGGATAATTTCTCTCTTTAAACAATTTAATAGCATGATTAAAAAAATATTTAATATCTATATCTCTCCTGGAAAAAGTATAAGATAAATCCTCTTTACAAATAGGACATTTACTTTTATCAGTATTACCACATTTTTTACAGACATATATTTTTTTAGTTTTAGTATTACATTCTTCACAAGTTCGGTATATGGTCTCATTTTTACATTTGGAACAAGAAAATAAAGAAAAGTCTGCATAAACTTTATTAGCTTCTAGTGCTGATTGAAATGATCTTGTTCTTCCTCCCTCTTCCCCAACAGGGAATAATACTTGTGGACTACCAGTCATTTTTCGCATTTTTGCTTTCTCTGGTCTCCCCATTCTTGCACCAATAAATGTACCAGACTTATCTTTGATTATTAAGTTACTTAATTGAAATAAATTTTCAATAATTGATTTTTCTTTTGAAATATTAAAATCTTCTATTCCACTAAAAATATAAGAAAAGATTGTTGCTTGTTGTTTATTCAAAACAATAAATTCATTATTAATTAATTGGTGTGGACAACCAATGTCTTCCAATATTTTTTTTAATCGTGGCTCATTTCTAAAAACAGCTTTTGAATAATCTGCCTCATCCTTAACAATTTTAACTTTTCTCCATGAATTAAATAAATGAGCTAAATCTTCATGATTAATTAAATTCCAATGATATGTATAAGTAGGATGTAAAGGAGTATTAGATTTTTTTGAAATTAAAATAGCGTCTTTGGAAGAAATTTTATTTGTAATTGGATTAGAAAAAAAGGCATCCAACTTTTCAACATCAATACCAACAAGGCCCGCAAATTTATCAGTATCTATGGTACCAAACAAATCCACACTTCTTTTTTCTAAATCCCTTAACCACCATTCTTCATTATACCCACAAGGAACCAAAATATGCCCATTTTCTGAAAAATCACCATAATTAATTAAGATATCTCCTAAAAATAAGATCTCTGAAATTTGTGGTAATATTTTTTTGGCTTCTTCAATAGTTTCAACCAACATAACTGAACCATCTTCAAGCTTCACAATTGGCCCTTCTATTGAATCACATGGTGTAACTGCTGCAGCCTTACCTGGTCGCTCAATCTTTAATTGTGTACCAACAGCAATATATTTGTTAAGAACAACCATTGTAATAGGATTTAAGCATGATGCAGAAAATCCAGAAACACGTGAACGACCATACCTTAATCTCAATCCACCATTAGCCATAGGGTGTGTTAAAACAGGCCTGCCTGCCACAAGATCTGCAATAAAGGTATAGTTTGGACTTAGTTTTTGTTTATCTTGTGTATTTTTTTGTTTTGCCTTAATTTGTTTTTGTAGTTTTAAGAATTCTCCTAAAAATGACCAATCTAATTCAAACTCCTCTCCCCATTTTTCAAGTCTTTTCCATAACTTTGGTGCTTTTTGCGCCAATCCTTCTGCCAATACTAAACAAACCCCTCCTCTAATCCTATTTGATTCCACCCTAGGCAAATCTTTATAATTAGAAACTTCAATTTTCTCTGTGGGATCACCATCAATTTCAATTGGTAAATGTCTCATTAAAAATGTAAGTTCATCTACTGAGGGCAAGTATTGTAGATTTGTAATACGATCATGATAATCATAAATTTCTGTTTTATATCTATTGATTTCTGCTTCAGAAGGATCATATTTTGCAAATCCCAATTTTGTTCTGAGATAATCTACAATCATTAATGAGAATGCTGCGGCTGTACCACCTGCCCCCCTAATGGGACCAGCATAACATGGTGCTAAATAATCTTTTCCATCATTTGTTTTTTTAATTTTTAATTCAATAAACCCCTCTAACGGTGCAGCAACTATGCCAGCTGTTTGATAAGCAAACCCTGTCCTAATACCAATTTCAATTGCTAGTTTGTTATCTTCAAATTTACAAAATTTTTGTTGAGCAACCTCTAATGCAATAGTTAAAGCAACTCTCCAATCTAAATGTCCAAACTTTTTTTCTAAATCAATTATTCTCTTTGTGATACCACAACCAATTATTTGTGGAGCAACAATTCCAATTAGTGCCTCTACTCGCTCAGCCATATTTTTAGCTAGTTTTATATCTACTTTTGACTCAGGATCAAGATTAAGTTGTCTTGCTTTTGTAGCAATTTCAAAATTTTTCTTGAGTTCTGTTTCAATTGATTGAAAGTATTTTTGCATTTCTTCTGTTGCTTCTACCATTTTTTATTTAATTAATAATTATTTTTAAAATCTTAATATCCTTGCTTCTCTAGTTTGTAAATTAACTATTGGTACTCGCGCTGGTTCTGGTTTATGTCCAACTTTTTCTTGAAAAGAGGTTTTTCTTTGCCAACATGACCCAGAAATTAAAGTAATATTTCGATAATTTGCAATGCTTGTTTTATGTATATGTCCTGTGGCAAAAAAATCAGGAAGAGAAGAAATTACTAAAGGATCTGATCTATGATCAGGAATATATAATGTTGAGGTATGAGTTGGTGCTAAATGTCTTCTTTGTAATAAAAATTTCATAACTAAATCTGCCCTATCATAACCACCATTATTTCTAATATGATCAACATTTGAAATATAATGATCAAAACTATAACCATGGTAAAGTAAGGTATCAAATCCAGAAAATCCTTCTTCTGCACCAATATTAACAATCCCTGGATTACTAGTAAACACAACATTTGGCATTTCTAATAATGGTTTAATAAATTCTTCATCAATAATTGGTTGTGGTTCTGCTAATCTTACAGCATCATGGTTACCTGGACAAATTATAATGGTTTTTTCAGATGGGATTAGTTTCATATATTCTGTAAATTTTTCATATTGTTTATAAATATCTTTTATTTCTAATTCTTCTTCTTGGTTAGGATAAATCCCAACACCATCAACTAAATCCCCAACAATAAAAATATATTTAATTTTTCTTACCATCTCTTTTTGTTCTTCTGAACCAATTTCTGCCTTTAACCAACTTAAAAATTTAAGAAATTTTTCTTCTAAAAAATCAACAGACCCAACATGAATATCAGATAAAAAAATAGCATATTCTTCTTCTGGGCTTTTTTTTAGTTCTTTATAATTCACATCTGGTTGTAAAATTTTATTACAAAAAATAACCTGGTCGTCATTAAACCCACAGATTCCAATAACTTCATCTTCTACTAAATTTTTTGCTAATTCATACACCTCTTTCTTTGTTTTATTAACAATAACAGTAATTTGGCCAGTTGCATCTTCAAGTTTAAGTAATATATTTTTTGCCCTAGTTATATTTTTTTCAGTAATTATTCCAATAACAGAGGCAGTATCTTTTTCTCTTTTATTTAATATCTTATTTACTGATAATAAATTCATAAGTTCTGGCCTATTAATTAACATACTTCTTAATGAGTTATACCGATTGTTAAAATACGATACAAAACTTTTCACTACTTTTTTTTGTGGATCGTCAGAATAACTAAAAATAATTTTAGTTTTGGTATCGGGGTGTGGAGTTTTGCTACCACTAAGAACCTTTCCGTCTTTTGTTTGATTTGTATCTGTTTGTGAAGCGGTTGTGTTTTGTGAGATTAAATTATCTTTTGATGAAGGTGTTTGTTTATTAGTTGCATTTAAATTAAAATTATTATTTTTTAATTCATCTAAAACCTGCTCAGGCCCCTGTTTTTCAATTTTTTCAAGAAGAGCTTCGCTAACTAAAATTCCCTTATCGAGTAAAGTTTTCACTAGTTTGGTTTTTGCTGATTGTGTTTCCATTTTACAAACCTATGCTTTGTTCAAGTACTGATGATATTTTTTGCACTAGTGTGGCAGGGATAGATAAACTAATTTCTCTTGTTCTACCAAATCTTCCTTTAGAAATTACTTTTGCATTAATTATACCCAACATATCCATTTCCCCAATGATATCTGAAACTCTTCTTTGAGTTAGTGGTCTTAATCCAACCCTTGCACAAGTTTTTTTGTAGCTGTCGTAAATGTCGCCTGTAAAAATAGAATTATTTTTTTTAAAAGAAAGTATCGCATGTAATGTTACTTGTTGTTGTTTTGGTTGTGTTTTAACAATATCCAAAACCCGATCTTTTTCTATTTTTTCTTCTGCTCCATCGATGTGGTCAATTGTAACTTTCAGTTGTGAGTCTCTTTCTGCTATTTCTCCTGCTACCCTCAATAATTCTAACGCTCTTCTTGCATCACCATGTTCACGCGCTGCATATGCTGCGCATTTTTCTACTACCCCTGGAGTTAACACCCCTTCTTTAAATGCTCTTTCTGATCTTTTTCTTAAAATATCTTGTAATTGTAATGCATTATAAGGGGGAAAAACAATTTCTTCTTCACTTAGTGAAGATTTTACTCGTGGATCTAGGTGATCAGTAAATAATAAATCATTAGATATTCCTACTAGTGTTATTTGGCTATGTTCAAGTTCTGAATTAATTCTTGTAAGATTATAAATAATTTCATCGCCCGCTCTTTTAACTAATTGGTCAATTTCATCTAAAACAATTAATAATTGAACTTTTTCTGTTGAAATGGCATTATAAAATATTTTATAGACTTCTTCTGTTGGTAATCCTGTTGGGGGTATTTCTTTTCCTAATTCTCTTGCTAATTGTGCAACGAGTCTATATTCAGTATCTGCTACCTTACTTAATTTACAATTAATATGTATGATTTTTATAGATAAGTTTTTGTTTTGTGCAATAGATTTAAGATGTTCTGAAACATATTTTGCAGTTAGTGTTTTTCCTGTTCCTGTTTTCCCATATAAGAATACATTTGATGGTTTTTCTAATCTTAGGCATGGTGCAAGGATGTTTGCAAGCAGATTTAGCTCTTTTTCTCTATGAATAATCTCCCCGGGAGTATAAGAAGCCTGAAGAACTGCTTTTTGATTAAATAGGCTGTCTTTCTTCAAGAAATTTTCAAAAAAACCACCTAACCCCTTTTCTGTCATGTAAAGTTCCACAAGAAATGGAGGTATATAAATATTGTTGTTCTTGAGTTTGGGTGTGACCCCTTTGTTTCGTATGGAACTTTGTTTGTAGTTTGGGTGTTTGTTTGGTGTTTTTTTTGTTTTTATTTTAAATTTTTAAAGATCAATTAATCAATTTTGATAAGAATCATTATAATTATAGTAGAAAAAATAAGTTGTTTTTGGACTTTAATTGTAAAAAGAAGGTTATTTAGGTTGTTTTTATAATTTTATGAAAAAAAACATTTTTATTTATTTTTGTTTAATTAATATTAATTTTATTTGATTAATTCATTTATTTATTTATTATTATTTTAATTTTTTGAAATTTTTTATTTTTTATATTTATTATTTTCTATATTGAAAATATATATATATATTATATTATTATTAGTTATAGTAGTAGTAGTAGTAGTATAAGAAGAAGAAGAAGAGAAGAAGAAGAGAAGAAGAAGAGAAGAAGAAGAGAAGAAGAAGAAGAGAAGAAGAGAAGAAGAAGAGAAGAAGAAGAAGAGAAGAAGAAGAAGAGAAGAAGAAGAAGAGAAGAAGAAGAGAAGAAGAAGAGAAGAAGAAGAGAAGAAGAAGAGAAGAAGAAGAGAAGAAGAAGAGAAGAAGAAGAGAAGAAGAAGAGAAGAAGAAGAGAAGAAGAAGAGAAGAAGAGAAGAAGAAGAAGAGGAAGAGGAAGAGAAATAGGTATGTGGGTGAAAAAACAGAGTAAGAGGGAGAAAAAGAGAAAAGAGAAGGGGCGTGGGTAAGAAAATAAAAGAAGAGGGAGAAGCAAAGAAAGAGATAGGGAGAAGTAAGGAAAGAAGTAGGGGAAAAGGGCAAAGAAGATGATAAAAGAGGCATAGAAGAACAAAACAGTGACTAAAAGATAAAGATAATGATAAAAAAGAAAGATATGAGAAGAAAATATAATTATTAAAAACAAATATAATTAAAACATAACCACAACACAACCACCCAAACTCAACCCAACTTTCCATATGAAACAAAGGGGTTGCACCCCCATAATTATACTAACAACATCCGAAACCTTTTTATATGTGTGTTTATATGATAACACTTAATATATATAACTGAATGGTAATAATAAAAAAATAAAAAGGTGAATATTATGGCAATATCTGATCCACTGGAAGTTGTAATTTTAGCAATTATTGTTGGTACATTAGCAGCAATTGTATATAGTTTAAGAGTTCTTGTTATTATGGAAAGAAGGGTAGCAAGAATGGATCTCAACATTGAAAGAATGACTAGGAAAATTGCAAGAGAAGAAATGAAAATAGAAGAAGAAGAAGCAAAACTACTAGCAGAACAAAGAAAAATTGAGAAAAAACTAGGCATTAAACCAACAGAAACTAAAAAAGCAAAAAAGAAGAAAAAATAATTTCTTTCTTTATTTTTTATTTACTTTTATTATAAATTTAATTCTATACTATAAAACTAAATTTATTATATGAAATATTACAATCTAAGATATTAAAGAATTTTAGTTAAATCAATCTTATTTGACTTGTGTGTGATGGAGTTAGTAGTAACAATCTCATTCGCACCTGCTCTTTTTAATTTATTATATGCATTTTCAACAAATAAGCCATGTACACCCATACAAACAATCTTTTTTGGTTTTTGTTTCTTTACAAATTTAATAACCTCGATCATTGTATGCCCAGTGCTAATTATATCATCAACTATTACAATTGTTTTATTTTTTAAGTTTAATTTGTCTTTAAAAGATATTTTTACTTTTCTTGAGCTATATCTTGTTTTTTTACAAACTGTTACTGGTGCACCAACTCTTTTTGCAACTTTTTCTGACCATTGATAAGATTCTTCATCTGGGCCAACAACCACAACATCTTTATAATTTTTCTTAATATAGTCTGCTAATAAAGAATTTGCAGTTAAAACTTTTGTTTTTAGTCTGTAAATAATATTTAATGATTTGTATCTGTGTAAATGTGGATCTACTGTTATTAATTTAGAAAAAAAAGGTGAAATTATTTTTGCAATTGTTTTGGATGAGATGCTTTCTCCCTTATTAAATCTTTTATCTTGTCTCATATAACCTAAATATGGGGCGATTAAAGTTATGTTTTTTGCTCCAAGGTCTTTTAATGTGTCTGCTGTTAAACACAAATCAATTATTTTTTCATCAGGGTAGAATAAACTATTAACTACAATAACATTCTTATTTTTTACATTTGTTGTTATTTGGATTAATTTTTCTTTATCTGGAAATTCTTTAACTTTGACTAAAGAAAACTCTGCTTTAATCTTTTTAGCAAAATTTTTCCCTATTTCTTTTGAATATTCATATGCTAAAACAATTGTCATAAAATTATTCTTTAGATTAGTTATTTTTAAATGTTTCCAATCAATTCATCAAACAATAATCCCTTTTGTTTTGCTAATACTAAAGAAATAGAATGGTTTTTTACTGTTTGGTTTGTATCTTCTAAATTTAGAAAATACCATTCTTTTTGTACCTTTACTCCAACCCATGCTTCTGCTCCAAATTTATTACTAAATTCTTTTAATTCATTAAGTTCTTTTTTTGGAATGTAAATATTATTATTCTTACTTGTTTTACATTCAATTGCCAATTTTCTCAATGAATTTCCAGCTAATATGTCTGGTGAAGGATATCTCATAGAACCAGAACCAGCGCAACGCAAACTAGCCCAACCAGCAGCCCAAAATAAATGTATTAATTCTCTTTCGGCATTTGTGCCCTTTGCTTTAAGGTTCATACTATTTTTTATTTTTTATTTGTTTATAATCTTTCCTGTTCTCAGCTAAAATGTTTTAGTTTTTGCTTAAACCCCTCAATCTTCTCTTTTTCCTGCTAAAAGCCCTAAAATAACCAAAAATTATATAAATCTGGCTTGTTTACATCTCTTTAACCAAATTCAAGGGTGATAATATGGCAAGCAAAAGACTAATTCCATTAGCAGCAATGGAGAAAATCATGAAAAATGCTGGTGCTGATCGTGTTTCAGACAAAGCAAAAGAAGCATTAAAAATCGTATTAGAAGAAATTGGAGAAGATATTGCATCTAATGCAGTTAAATTAGCATCTCATGCAGGAAGAAAGACAGTAAAGGCAGGAGATATTAAATTAGCAGCAAAAAGTTAATTTTTTCTTATATTTTTTAATTTCATCTTTTTTGTATTTTTACAACGGGCCGTCAGGCTTTTTTCACTCTGATTTTTTGAAATCATCAAAATAATAAATATTTTTTATGCCAAATACTTTTCAAATACAATTTTAAAAAGAAAAACTAGAATTTAACTTTCATAAAATCAAAAGCACAAACACTTTCTGGAAATATATCTCTTGCATTTTCTTCAATTTCTTCAGTTGTTTTGTATCTTTGTGAGAAATGTGTTAATATTAATTTTTTTGCATTTGCTTGGTGTGCTATTTGTGCTGCTTGTTGTGCAGTCATATGTTTATGTAAATCTGCTTTTTCATCTAATTTAGTTGCATATGAGCTTTCCATAATTAATATATCTGCACCATCTGCAATTTGTGTACATGCTTTACAGGGCATTGTATCTAAGATAAAAACAACCCTTTTCCCCTCGACAATTCTACTCACATCATCTGGTTTTATTTTTTTATTTTTGAATGTAATTGTTTTTCCATCTTTTAGTTTTCCAATCATTGGCCCACCAACTAATCCAAACTTTCCTGCCTTAGTCATATTAATTTTTCTTTTTTCTTTTTCAGTAAAAGAATATGCAACACATGGTGTACTATGTTTAACATTTGCTGCTTCTATTACATAATCTTCATTTTCAAAAATTAATTTTGGTGATTTTGCAGTTATCTCTGTTATTGATAATTCTACTTTATTGTGAAAAACACAACTTTTCATTAAATGGTCCATATGTTTGTTTGTTCCTTCTGGTCCATAAATTTTAATACTTGGTGGTGTTTCAGAATTTCCAATTGTTTGTATTAATCCAACCAGACCAGAAACATGATCTCCATGCCAATGTGTAATCAGAATTTTTTTAATTTTCAATCTATTAAGGCCAGCAATATTCATCTGTCTTTGTGTGCCTTCTCCACAATCTACTAAAATCCCTTCTCCATTATAATCTAGATAAATAGATGTAACATTTCTTTCTTTTGTTGGTACCATTGAAGAAGTACCTAAAAATGTAATTTGTGCCATTTAGGTATGTTTCATTGTTAGATTTATAAAGTTTTCACTTGATTTTAGGTGGAAAAAGAGAATTTAGTTAAAAATGTCGAAAATAACAACATCATAGGCACGGACGGACTTTTTCAAAGTCCTACTCAGCTTCGCTTCGCCCGGCCATGTTGTTATTTTCTTTTCATCAAAAACTTTATAAGGAATAGAATGTTTTTTTATGTCATGGTAAAAAAACCAATAGTTAGTTCAATTTTCATGAATGAACGGATTATTACTGAAGATAGTGATGATGCCCGAGAATTTTACAATCAAAGTAGATATGGGAAGATTGTAAAGAAAAAAGTAGAGCTTAGTTTATTAGAGTCATTATATCTTATGGAAAGTGATAGGCTAATTATTAAATCATTAGCAGGAAGAGCAATGACTTCTGAACAGTTTATTCGTAAAGCAAAGAAATTAGAGCCAAATTTTTGGATTAGATATTGTGTTTTTAGAGATATTAGAAATAGAGGATATATAATTAAAACTGCCTTAAAGTTTGGAGCGGACTTTAGAGTTTATGATCGTGGTATTAAACCAGGTGAAGATCATGCTAAATGGGTTGTATTTCCAGTTCATGAGGCATCTACTTTAACATGGCATGATTTTGCAGCTAAAAATAGGGTTGCTCATTCTACTAAGAAAAGATTATTATTAGCAGTTGTTGATGAAGAGGGTGATGTTAGTTATTGGGAATCAAGATGGATTAGGCCTTAATTGTTAGGATTTTTTAATATTTGTATTTTAAAAAATAAAATTCACAGGCTACATTGGCTTCGCCCTAGTTTAAAAAATAGAAATAAAGTCAAGTCAAAATAAAAAAAGAATAAATTACAATACTTTAACTCTTCCTGGTCTTACTTCAAATATTTCTCCTTCTCTGATTAAATTAGTTATTACTTGTTCACAATCTTTAATATTTGCTTTAACAATAACATCTTCTATGTCTGCTCCTTCTCCTTTATCATGTTCTTTGATTATTGCTAAAACCTTATCAATTGTATTATCTGTTTCAGGGGCATCATCAATAATAACTTCTTCGTGCTTTTCTGCCACATCTTTATTGTTGGTTGTGTTTTGTTCTGTGTTATTTGTTGTTTGTGGCTCATTACTTTGTTGTTCTATTTTTGTAACCATTGGAGATATTTTTTCTAGTTCTAATTTTCTTAATTCAACCCATTTATTATTTTTTACTGGTTTAACAATTTCTCCTACTAAATAAATCTCATCATTAAAGCTACGTGGTTTAGCTATTGTTCTAATTATTTGTCCAATATTATAATTATCAAATTTATTTCTATTATCAAAATCTCTTAATACTATACTGCCACTTCCATCATCAATAGTTAGGCTACTAAACTTTTCTTCTATTTGTTTTTCAACAACAATTGCAATAATATTTGCCCTTGATATTTTTTCATCACCAACTAAAACATAGTCTGGACTAAACTCTTCATTCACTTTAAAGTATTGGCTAGATTTCAAATCATTTATTCTCACAACTTTTGCAGTTGCTCTTTCATAATTTTGTTTTTTGGTTTCTTCCATCTTCATATCACTTTATTTTTTTATTAATATTTGGTTTGTCTCATAACTCATTACTGCGAACTCAAAACCACATCATATTTTCTGTATTTCTCCTCTTCTTGGTTCAAACAAGTCTCCAGATCTTTTTAATTTCTCAATTAATTCTAATGCTTTTTCTTCATCAATACCTTTTTCTTTCGCAACTTTAATTATTTCTTCAATTTGAATATTTTTACCTTCGGATTCTTCTAACTCATTAATTATTTCTCTAACAGTTACAATTCTACTTCTTTCACTTGTTGTAACTCCTGTTGAGATTCTATCAATATCAATCTTACCTGTTTCAGGATCCATTCCAACTTGTTCTAGGCAATAATGTAATAATGCGACTGCTCGTTTAGCATCTTTTTTTTCTACTTTCTCACTAAGTCTTAATTTTGCGGCTGCTTCTGCCAATCTTACCAGTGCTTCAAGTTGTCTTGCTGAAATTGGGATTGCTTTAAGACCACCGCTTTCATTACTTCCTGAACAACGCATCTTAATATAATAATCTAACAACTCATTAATTGCGTTATCAGTTAACTTTGGAAAAACTTTTTGTTTTGCATATACAAAATATTTTCTTAATAAGTCTGTATGGATATCAACTTCTTCAGTTCCTTTTATACGATGCATTTCTAAAATAAATCTTGCCATTTTTCTATCTTTTTCTTCATCTGGCAAATCTTTAATTGTAAAAATTAAATCAAACCTATTGATTAAAGCAGGTGGAAGATCAATTTGTCGTGCAACAGTATCATATGGGTCAAACCTACCAAATTTAGGATTAGCTGCCGCTAATACTGTGGTTTCACATCTTAGTGTTGCCTGGATATTTGCTTTTGATATACTTACAGTTTGCTGTTCAAGAGCTTCATGCATTGCACTTCTATCTTCATGACTCATTTTATCCATCTCGTCAATCATAACCATTCCTTTGTTTGCCAATACTAATGCACCTGCTTCTAAACTCCATCCAGATAAAAATTCATCTTTAACAACAGCTGCTGTTAATCCTGCTCCTGAAACTCCTTTTCCAGATACATATCTTGCTTTTGGTGCAACAACACTGGCTCTTTTTAATAACTGAGAGTTATGAACCATTACACCATTTGCAATAAAATTATGCACTTTAGGGATTTCAAGATCATAAACATAGCTTTCTTTTGAATCAACAATCTCAATTGATTTTATAGTGTCCCAAAAAATATCTGCATAGCTAATTTGTTTTAATATTTCAATCATTGGGTCATTTTTAATTTGGGAATATGTTTTGTAAATCTTTTTTAATTGTGAATAAGATGGGTTTCTATCTCCTCTTTCATAATGTTGATATGATGATCTAGGCATAGAAAATGAAGATTGTGTTAAATTATATGTTTGTCTTAATGTAATTAACAGCTCGCTTAAATTCGGTATTATGTTTATATTTGTGTTGAGTTTTTTATTTCCATTAATTATCTCTTTAATTGCATTCTTTTTTGTACTAGAAACAAAACCAATTTGTTTTCCAAACTTATTGGTGTCTTCTCCACTAATTGATAAACGATAATATTTTCTTTTAATTTTAGCTATTGTGTTAGTTGCACATTTCATTGTTTTAGTTACTTGAGAAATAATCCCAAATCTCAACAACAAATATTTTAAGTCATGGATTAGTTCTTTACTTTTGCTACTAAATTCTATGTCTCTTCTATTTTTATGTACATGTGCTTCACAATCAAACAACGACCTTAAGAATTCTTTGACAATATTATCAGGTGATTTGCATATCTTAACACATACTCTTTGTGAAGATGATCTTTTGATAATACAGGAATCAATTTTCTCTAAAATCCTAACCAAATCAATTGAACTTATATAGTACTCAAAACAATCTTTACTATTTTGTTTTTTTCTTTTACTCACTTTCAAATTAAATATTTTCTTAACTAAATATTCAAAATCATCAAGTAGATCTTGGTTATTGTTTGTAAAGCTGATTAATCCTGTTGTTTTTCTAAACGTAACATATCCATCGCCTACAAGGTAACCAAGCAATCTTGCAAACTCTTTATCAATTATTTTTTTAATATTGTATTTTACTCTGTTATTGGCTTTTGTTTTTTGAATTTCTTCATCAACATATTGAATTGATCCCTCAACATCAATCTTTGAAGGTAAGGAAATATATTCATTTAATTTAAAATCTTGTGCTTGTTTAGCAAAAATCAAACCATTTTTAGTTGTAAATAAGGGGTGTTCTTTTGTAGTGAAAAGTTCATTTCCTGTATTTGTAGTGATCTTAATTATTTTTTTAGGTGCAGGCCTTCTCCAGAATCTTGTCGGCAGCCTAGTTGAGTTTAAACCACATTTATTAATATTAAATATCTGTTTGGTATTATTTTTTCTATTTTCATAAAATGATTTTATTGTTGTGAACTCCCCGTCCTCTAGTATGATTTTAGTCTTACCTGAAAGACACTTACCTGCTCCTGGATCTCCAATTAAAAGTATGTGCATGTCTCCTCTATTTCTAACACCATCATCTCTTAATTTACTTACTCCACCAACAAATTGTAAACAAAGTGCTTCTTTAATTAAATCATGGCCAAAAATACCTGGTGCCATTGAGGAACCTAACTTTTCATATAATTTTGGATCTTCAGAAATAATCTTAATTTGTTCTTTATCTTCATCTGAGATCATTATATTAGAATAGTCTTCTTCAACAGATTCAAATGAATTTGCTTCTATCATTAAATCAAATTTAGTGCTTTGGCCACCTGTTCTTAATATAATTGGAACTTCTTTAATAAATCCACATACTCTTATTTGTGTTCCAGGGTTTGTTTTTCTTTCAGACATCGGGCTAACTAAATCATTTTGTAAAAATATATTCATCCTTTTTGGTTGTGCCCCACCTTCTAAATCTTTAGTTGCTTCTTCTAAAACAATTCCTTGTGCATCAACAAGTTCTTTACTTAATAATCTGAATTTTCCTTTTCTCCCACATCCACATCTTGAAGGTTCTTTGAATTTGTTATCTAATTGTAGAACAGGAATAATATTCCCACAACTTGGGCATTCAAATCTTGCAGAAGTAACTTGTGGCCTAACATCTGATTTTTGTCTTACAACTCCTTCAGTCCAAATAAACTTACCAAGATGTTTGCTTCTGATATTTCTAATCATGATATAATGTTCTTTAGGAAGATTTTTTACTCTTACTCTTATTCCTTTAACTTCTTCATCAAGATCAAAATTAGTTAGACTTAATTCAAATGCCTTTAATGTTTCTTCAGGTTTATCTAAGAGTTCTTCACTTAATTCAATATTGAATTTTGCTAATTCATTAAACTCAATAACTAGAAAATGTTTACCTTCTCTAACGTAGTCATATAACTCTTTTTGGTATGTTGTCTCTACAAATTCTTGAAATTTGGAGATAATTTCATTTACTTCCATATTCATCGAGAAGTATTTTACTACTATACTTCTTTCAGCACCCCCTTACTGTATATTGATAAAATTAAAATAATAAAAAAAAACTTATTTTTTCTTAATTTTCTTTAAATTTTCAACTAATTTGTCAACTGATTCATGAACTTCGTCTTCACTTTTAGTTCCTGTACAAACAATTTTTCCATTACTAAATAATAGGAATGTTGCTTTTGCTTGTGGCAGTTTGTAAACTAAGCCCGGAAACTGTTCAGGTTCATATTCTGTATTTTCTAGTTTCATTGCTAAAACATTTAGATTTAAATCCATTCCAACGCTACCAGATGCAACAATGTTCTGGATATGAATTATAGGTTTAATCTTAATTTTAACATTGATTTTTTCAAGACTTTTGATTATTTTCTTAATGGATTCTCTAACTTTTTCCATACTTCTTGCACCAGTACATACAACTTTACCTGAACTAAAGATTAATGCGCTAGTTTTTGGTTCTTTTATTCTTATAACTAAACCTGGAAACTGTTCTGGGTTATATTCAGTATTACTTAGTGTAGCTGCCATCTTTTCCAATGGAATATCATGTTCTAATGAAGTACTAACTACTATATTTACTACATGGATATCTCTTTTCTCAGGTTCTTGTTTTGTTTGTTTTTTAACAACTTTTTTAGCAATTTTTTTAGCCATTTTATTTGACCTCCGCGAGTATTTTATCATTCAGTTCTTTTTAAACTCTTTATAAACCTTTATAAACAAATAAGTAGTATTTAAATACTATGTTTTTAAAGGGTATTTAAAGGGATTTATAAACATTATTAAAGTAAAGTTTATAACACCCCTTAGTTTCCTATGGAAAATGAAGAAATATTGTATAATTAGATATGGTGAGATTGCTTTAAAAGGCAAAAATCGGATTATCTTTGAAAAAAAGCTACAAGAGAACCTTAAACGGGCAATGAAGCTTAATAAACTTGATTTTGTTAGTGTTAAAAGGCTAAATGGGCGTTTTTTAGTTGAGGGGGATGCTGATTATACCTTATTAGCTAATGTTTTTGGGGTAACATCTATTAGTTTTGCATCTGAATTTACTGATTTGTTTGAAGGTGTTGATTTTTTGCTCAAAAATAAGAAATTTAAGACTTTTCGTATTTCTACAAGAAAAGTTAATGCATTAACTAAGAAATCAAAAAGAGATTTTGATTGTATGTTAGGTGATCATGTTTGTAAGAAGTATAAAGCCAAGGTTTCTTTGAAAGAATTCGATATTAATGTAAATTTAGAAATTATTGGCAACCAACACCTGTTTTTTTTAGATAAGATTGTTGGAATTGGTGGATTACCTTATGGTATTGAGGGCAGGATGCTTGCTTTTATTGAAAATGATAGGGATAAACTAGCTGCTTTGTTAATGATGAAACGAGGTTGTGCAATTGTTGTTATTGGAGATGCTGATTTTACTAGTTATGGTGTTAAACCAAGGAAAGTGTCTTTTGATGGCCAAGATATTTCAACTTTCCTAGAGAAAGTTGCAAAAGAAGAGAAATGTGATTCAGTTGTTTTAGGACAAACTTTAGAAAATTATAAAAAAATAAGTACTTTAATTGAATTTAGACCATTGATTGGTCTAGATGATGATGAGATTAAAGGATTAATTAAGACGCTACTTTCTTGAATTTTATGTTTTTTTGAATATTTATCTGTTAAAATGGGAAACTTTATATATTCTTGTATGTTATTTTATACATATGTATGAAAAAGTAAACAAACTAACTGAAACACACCTTCGTGTTTTGAGTATTTTTACAAATGGCTTTGAAAGAGATTATTACATTAGGGAGGTTCAAAAACTTCTTAAAATTAGCCCCAGAACAGCACAACTTATCTTAAATAATTTAGAAAAAAGGACTATTTTAGAATCTAAATCAAGAGGGAAAATCAAGATTTATAAGATTAAAAAAAATATTATTGCTAAACAATATCTTGTTTTAGCTGAAAACTATAAAAAAATTAGATTTTTAGAACAAAAACCATTAATTAAACAAATTATTGAGAAAATTATGCCTTTTGTTGATGGAGTTATGGTTGTTTTTGGGAGTTATGCTAAAAATCTTGAAAAAAATAACTCTGATTTGGATATTTTTGTTATTGGTAGCCATAAAAGACAAAAAATAAAAGAGGTATCAAATACCTATGGTATTAAGATTAATGTTAAACAGTATGGTTCAAAACTTTTTGAAATGAAATGGAGTGAAGATATTTTAGTTAGGGAAGTCTTGAATAACCATATATTGATCAAAGGAACTGATGAATTTATTGGTGTGGTATTATGAATAAAATCAATTGGTGCAAAGAACAGAAAAATGGTTTGGAATTAATTAATCCAAATGCAAATTTAGCTAATGCTTATTTGAAAAAAGCAGAAGAATCATTAGAAACAGCTAAACTAGCTAAATCAAAAGATTGGATTATTT